>Ga0209137_1000133_pt1 | contig 82620 bp, 79 predicted proteins | sample SaaInl5LU_22_DNA_FD_184642 | JGI IMG/M metagenome (GOLD analysis project Ga0209137, IMG submission 184642) | Marine microbial communities from expanding oxygen minimum zones in the Saanich Inlet - ESP_105LU_22_DNA (SPAdes) (version 2) | ecosystem: Environmental > Aquatic > Marine > Intertidal... | reverse complement strand
CAGCAATGAAGCTGGCGCGCCATGGGGCTTTGGCGCGGGTGGCTGGGTCATTTATGGGCCGCGCAGAATATTGTCAGGTCAACCATTTCAGCAGGATTGGTACAATGAGACTGGTCAGCAAGGCATTGAGCGCCATGGCAATGCCTGCATAGGCGCCGGCAATTGGATTGACTTTGAAGGCGCGCGCCGTGCCGATGCCATGGGCCGCAACACCCACCGCAAATCCGCGCGCTTGCCAATCTGTGATCGACAAGATGTTCATCAACGGGGTCACAGTAATCGCCCCGATAATTCCTGTTAAAATCACCAGAACGGCGGTGAGCGTTGGAATGCCGCCGACGGCTTCCGAAATGCCCAGCGCAACAGGCGCTGTGGTGGATTTTGGCGCGAGGGACAGCAATACACTGAAGGGCAGATCAAAAAACTGCGCCAATAAAATGGCGGATCCTGCCGCCACCGTCGAGCCCGCGATCAGGGCGCATAGGATGGGAATAACGGATTTTTGGATCGTGGCGCGGTTGTCCCAAAGGGGCAGGGCCAAAGCGACCGTTGCCGGACCCAAAAGAAAATGGATAAATTGTGCGCCTTCGAAATAGGTGCCGTAATCGGTCTTGGTCAAAACAAGGACCGGTGAGAGCAGCAGGACCGACAACAACACCGGGTTGGCCCAGGGGGGATTTCCCAAGCGTGCGGCCAGGCCTTCGGCGATCAAATAGGCGCCAATTGTGGCTGTAAGCCAGAGCAGGGGCGTGGCGGATAAGTAACTCCAAAGGCTGACAAAATCATTCATTTTGCAGCCTGTACATAAGCCGTTTGGTTGCAATGAATGTGGCGACAGTCACAAGCATCGACAAAATTGTCGACAGGGTGAGAACCATAAGCAACCTGGCCCAATCCGATGACAGAACCTCTAAATTGCCAATAACCCCGACACCGGCGGGTACAAACATCAAAGACAAATGGGCCAGGATGACTTGTGTCGTCGGGCGCAGGGAGCTCGCCAAAGGCGGCCTTAGGGCAAGAGCCGCCAGCAAAATCACCAATCCCAAGACAGGGCCGGGAATAGGCAGGCCCAACCCGCGCGCTGCAAACTCACCGATAAGTTGACAGCCAAGTAGCAATCCTAAAGTTCGAAGCATCAGCGCCACACTCCTTATTCAGGCCACAGTGACGGGGAACTGGCGCGGAGGCAATCTTTTAAAGAATATTCACTCAAAACGGCACCGAAAGCTGCCTTAAAGCCCGAGGTGGAGGAGGCGTTAAAGGTAGGTGATTTTCTCTGTCAAATCGTCCCGACTATGCCAATCCCAATATGTTTTGAGGAGTTGCGCCGTGATGGGGCCGATTGCGTCATTGCCCAGAATGGTTTTATTCACGCGTGTGACAGGCACCGGGCCACCGGCTGTGGTTGCGGTAAACACCTCATCGGCCGATAGGAATTCAGCGAGGCTAATGTCCGCCTCTGCGCAGGGAATGCCAAGGTCGGCGCAGATCTCTAGGACGGTTTTTCTCGAAATGCCTTCGAGCATTCCCGATCTTGGTGTCAGCACTTTGCCGTCCACCACTGCGAAGATATTAAAGCCCGGCCCTTCGGTAATATAGCCGTTTGCGTCGAGCAATACGGTGGTGTCGTAGCCGGCATCTAAAGCGTTAAACAGCGCGGCGGTCATGTCACCCCAGTGATAGTTTTTAACCGTCGGATCAACCGACTGCGGCGGGATGCGCCGCAGGTTCTCTTCAACAAAAATATGGGCGCCCCGTTGTGCCACCTCCTGTGGGATCACCCAGATGAATGGCACGGCCCAGGCGTAAAAATGGTTGGTGCAGGCTCTTGGATCTCGCGTGCCCGGAATTTTAGGTGTACCGCGTGAGGCCACCATCGACACATAGGCCGATTTCAGCCCTGATGTGGCCACCAATTCGACCAAAGCCGCCTTTATCTCCGCGCGGGTCATGCCGACATCAAGTCGCAATTTATCCATCGAAACCATGAAGCGGTCTAAATAATCTTCCAGCCGAAAGAACGCGCCGTCCCAGACATGGACAACATCATATGTGATATCCGAGCGTGTCAAACCCCAATCAAATACGGAAATCTTGGCCTCAGATACCGCAATGACCTTGCCATCCATCCAGGCGGCACCGGCGGAATACTTCATCTCATAGCCTTTTCATTATTGTGCGCAACAGCTTTCATTTTTTCACGCCATTTTGCGCCATAACATAATCCACCAGATGCGGCACATAATCTTCCGGTCCATCACCACCGGCTGCGAATGCCAGCGCAAAACTATTTTTCACCGCCCCACCAATGGGATTTGCCAAATGGACACCATCGGCCATCTTGGCAAGATAACTTGTGTCTTTCAAAGCGTTTTTCAGCGTGAATTTATGCGCCTCGCGGTTGCCCTCCAGCGCATAGCCCATGAAGGTTTGATAAAATCCGCAATCCATTCGGCTGCCGCGAATAACGGAGTCAAATTGCGCGGTGGTGATGCCAACTTTCTCGGCCAGAGCCAGGGCCTCTGAATACATCGCGGCATATCCGAGCGACAAGAAATTGTTGAGCAGTTTCATTTTATGCCCGGCGCCATTGTCGCCCATATGCACGATGGAACGCGCCCAAGTTTCAACCACGGGTTTAATGCGGGCAAAGACCTCTTCTGTTCCGCCGATCATTGTCGACAATTCGCCGGATTCGGCCTGAACGGGCGTGCCGCCCAGAGGTGCATCGGCCATATGGCAGCCCTGTTCCGCCAGGCGCGCGGCCAGACGTGTTGTCGAATTGGGATCTGAGGTTGAGCAGTCAATGATCACTGTGCCTGGACGCAGATCCGGCAAGAGCTCGGCCACGATAGCCTCCACTTCCGGTGAGCCAGGTGCGCATATATGAATGACGGTTGTAGTGCGGGCCATATCGGCCAGAGAGCTGACCTCCGTTGCGCCTTTGGACAGGAGATCATCCACCGGCGCGCGATTGCGATGGGCCCGGACATAGACAGGGTAACCTGCACTTAGGATATTCTTTGCCATACCGTGCCCCATGAGGCCAACGCCAATAAATCCGATCGTCTCTGCTGTATTATTCATAACTTATCCCTATTTACGGAGTTGCCTTGAGGGGCTTTGCTGTCTTTATTCTCTGCGCTGTGCTCTGTGAAACTGGAGTGAAAAGAGGCGCTCTTGTCAAGTCGCCGCCTTTTGGCGCCAGCGGCGCTTGTGCTGTGATGCAGGGTTTTCACACTGTGGTCCTGCGCTCAAAGCGTTTCAGGCGATGGGCGCTCAGCGATCCAAAGATTGACAACACAAAGATGGAGGCAATCAAGATCAGCGGTGTGCCATCAAAAAACTGCCCGGCCACCGATGCCAAAAGGATAGAGCCCAAGGTCGCGACGGCGCTGGTGACGCTGGCGGCTGTGCCGGCGATATGCCCGAGTGGCTCCATCGCCAAGGCTGTGAGGTTGCCCAATGTCATTCCCGCTTGAAAAAACAGTCCAAAAATCCAAAATATGAAGAGCGCAAAGCCAAGGTCACCGGCCATCAGCCCTTGCGCGTACAAAGCAAGCATCCCGAGGCTCCAGACAATCTGTATGCGCAGGGTCGCACTGATCAGGCGGCGCATCCCGAGGCGCATGACGATCATGGAGTTGAGAAAACTGGCCGAGGCGGACAGGCCAGCCACCAAGGCAAACCATTGGGGGAAGCTGTCGGCGCGGTGATAGAATTGATCGAAGATTTGCTGCACCATGAGGATGCTCAAAAACAGCATCGCATAGGCAAAGACCATGGTCAGCATCGACATCCGCACCATGCCGAGGGAAAATATCTCGACCAAGGCGGCTTGAAACGCCTCTCGGCGGAAGGGGATGCGCTGCTCTGGCGCTAAGGGTTCTTGAATTCGCAATCCGGTCCAAGCGGTGCTGAGAGCTGAAAATACAATGAAAATCACAAAGATTGATTGCCAAGCGAAAATTGAGATCAATCCCGCCCCAAGCAGGGGGGCAAGGGCCGGAACAATGGAGAAAATGATCATAACAAATGAGGAAATACGTGCCATCTGACGCCCGGAGTATAGATCGCGGATCAAGGCTTGGGAGACAACGCGGGGGGCGGCGGCACCGAAGCCTTGACAGAGGCGCGCAACGATCATGGTCTCAAGATTGCTGGCGAGAATGCAGGTGATGGAGGCCAAAATATAAAGGCCGGCGCCCCAATAAATCACGGTTTTGCGGCCAAAGCTATCCGACAGCGGGCCGGCGATCAATGTGCCGGCCGACATGCCAATAATGAAGGTCGACAAAATTAATTGCGCGTTATTGGGGCGCTCAGGTGTCAGCTGTGCGGAGATATCCGGCAGCGCTGGCAACATCGCATCAATCGAGATGGCAACCGTGGCCACCAGCATGGCCATCAGGGCGATAAATTCGGGCGTAGAGATCCGCATGCCTATCCAGACTTAAATGTGTTTCTAGGTTAGTCGTGGGATTTGACTGAAAAGTAAACACCCTCTGCGCGGGGTTATGCGGCGAGCGCCAAACAGATCACAACCAAAGTCGTCAGCAGTGCGCGCAATTTCAACCACCAATCTGGCGTCAATCCCTGACGAAAGAACATCACGTCAAGGCCAAAGAGCACCAGGAACCCGCCGATCAACGCCGCGAGCTGCATGGGCGCCCTGCTGGCCAGAAAGAAAGCGGCCCAGAGCGCCGGCAGGACCGAGAGGCCAAAAAACAAGGGCGCATATTGCTTGGGTGCTTTGCACGCGAAGCCCCAAAGCACCCCGGACATAAATGATAAAATCACTGCTCCATAGGTCAGCTGTAGGCTGCGCCCAACAAAACCGGGGCCGAGCCACTCCGCGATCGGCAGGGCAATCGCCGGGTTCCAAGCGCTCATGGCGCCCCAAAAAAACGGCAGCACGCCGGCGAGGCCAAGCCACAGGGGGGCAGTGGGGATTTGGGTTTGAATGGCGCGGATGTTGAGACGCATCATGGGGTGTGGTCTTTGGTTGCGAGACGTTTAAAAAACTGGTCGGCATCGGATCGGATGGCCTGCTGTTTGTCTGCATCCATGCGGTCGTAAACTCGGTACATCATTGCGACCCGTGGATTGGCGCGCAGCTTGGCGCGATTGCGGTCGAGAAAATCCCAATAAAGATAATTAAATGGGCAGGCCTTTGGGCCGTTTTTGGCCGTGACGCTATAGCTACAGCCTTTGCAATAGTTGGACATTTTGTTGATATAGCCACCGCCAGAGGCATAGGGTTTGCTGGCCAATTGACCGCCATCAGCAAAAAGCGCCATGCCCGACACATTCGGCAGCTCGACCCATTCGAAAGCATCGGCATAAACGCTTAAAAACCAGTCATTGACCTGCGCGGGCAAGATCCCGGCCAGGAGCGCAAAATTGCCCAGGACCATCAGCCGTTGGATGTGGTGCGCATAGGCATGATCAATCGTCTGTTGCACCGATTGGCGCAGACAATTCATGCGCGTGTCAGCGGTCCAGTAAAACTCGGGTAAATCGCGCTGGGCATCGAAAAAGTTGAGCGCGTCATAGCCGGGCATATTTTGCCAATAGAGCCCGCGCACAAACTCGCGCCATCCCAAAATTTGCCGAATAAAGCCTTCAACCGCGTTGAGAGGCGCTTGGCCTCGATGGTAGGCCTGCTCAGCGGCGGCAATACACTCAAGCGGCAGCAACAAGCCGGTGTTGAGATAGAGCCCGATATGCGCATGAAACATCCAGGCTTCATCTTGCAACATGGCATCTTGGTAATCGCCAAAGAGGGCCAAGCGTTGCTCAATAAATTGCTGCAACGCCTCGCGGGCGCCCTCGGCGGTCACGGCGAAATGGAAGGGGCCTGCCGTGCCCATGTGATCGGGGAACAGGTGTTCGACCATCGCGCAGACCTCTTGGGTGACGTCATCGGGCGCAAGGCGAAACCTATCTGGAATGGCGATTGTCGCATTGGGCGCTTTGCGGTTGTCGCTGTCAAAATTCCACTGATCTCCAATCGGCTGGTCCCCCTCCATCAGGACAGTGTATCGCTTGCGCATCTCACGATAGAAATACTCCATTCGCAGGGACTTGCGCCCCGCGCTCCAGCTGCGAAACTCACTATGGCTGGCGAGAAACCGCGTGTCGGGGCGAATATCAACCGGCAGATTAAACAGGTCAGACCAAAGCTTGATCTCCTCCAAAACACGATACTCGCTGGGCTCTGTTACGACGATTTCGTCAAAATCGCCCATTTGAACTGCGCGGGCCACCGCATCGGAAAAGCGTGACATAGGCGTGGCATCATCGAGCTTATGGTAGATCACGCGGTAATGGGCTTGCTGCAACTCTTGTGCGAAATGCCGCATGGCGGAGAAAATAAAGACCAGTTTTTTCTTGTGGTGTTTGACATAGGTGGCTTCTTGCTGGACTTCACAGAGCAAGATGGTGTCGTGGTCCTGATCGGCATCGTGCAAACTCGAAATGGTTTTGCTAAGCTGATCGCCTAAGATTACGCGCAATACCGCCACTTTGTCCTCAATTCCGTTGTGCCTGGGCGGATGCCCTCTGCTGGAGGTTTAGCTAGGTTGATGCGCGCGAAGAGCAACGTCGCGCTGTGGTTTTTCGTCCGGTGATTGGCGAAGAGCGCATTGCAATATCGGCTTGCCGCAATAGCTCACAGGCAACACAGGAGCTGTCGATGACACAACAGATGAGAGCCACCCGCGCGGCAGGGCAGGCGCGGCTTGAAGAATTTGCCGTAAAAATGGGGCGCGATTATGCCCAAGGGCGCAATTTTGATCGCGGACCGGGCGCGCATCGCGATGTGTCGATGCTGTCGGCTTATATTCGACGTAGGCTCTTGACCGAGCAGGAGGTCATTGCCACGGCCATCAAAACCCAAGGGGCTGAAGCCTCTGCCAAATTCATCGATGAGGTGATTTGGCGCAGTTATTTTAAGGGGTGGTTGGAACAGCGGCCCGAGGTGTGGGACAGCTATACCGCGGGGCTGCGGCAAGACTTGGCCGCGCTGGAAGGCGACGCGGAGCTGCGCGAGGCGGTTCAGGCCGCCGAAACAGCGCAGACGGGTTTGACCTATTTCGACAGTTGGGCCAAGGAGCTTATCGAGACCGGATATTTGCACAACCACGCGCGCATGTGGTTTGCCTCCATATGGATTTTCACGCTGAGATTGCCATGGCGCCTTGGGGCAGATTTTTTCCTGCGAAATTTATTGGATGGGGATCCGGCCTCCAATACCTTGAGCTGGCGCTGGGTCGCGGGACTTCATACGCGCGGCAAACCCTATGTCGCACAGGCGAGCAATATGGCGCGCTTTACCGAAGACCGTTTTGCGCCGCGCGCGCAGGAGTTGACGCAGAGCGCGTCCGGGCTGGAGATGCTTGAGCCTGACGGTTTGCCCGCGTGTCAAGCTCCAAGGACTCCAAAGGCACCGCAGAGGCACCTTCCAACGGCGATTTTGCTGACGGAGGAAGATTGCCGGATCGAAGATTTCCCCCTTCAAGACTTGATCTGCACCACCGCCGCCACTTTGGCCGCGAGCCCCCTGCGTTCGCCGCGCAAAGTCGCGCAGCTTGTGGTGCAGTTTGAGGCGGCGGCTTTGGCCGATGTTGCGCAAAGATCGGGCCTTGCGGCCCGAGCGATGCCAATGGGCGCGCCATCAGATCTTGCGCGATGGGCGGTGCAATCGGGCGCAGAGCAAATTGTGACGCCCTATGTGCCTGTTGGCCCCCTGCGCGATTGGCTCGCGCGTGCCAAACCAGAGCTCGATGCGGCGGGAATTTCCTTGGCTGAATGGCGCCGCGATTGGGACGCGATGATATGGCCCCATGCGACCGCTGGATTTTTTAAGGTCAAAAAGCAAATTCCGAAATTCTTGCGCATGATGTCTCAGTGAGCGCATAACGCCCGTCTCTGGCCCCCAGCAGACAGAGCGGCGATTTTGCGAAACTCCTGTCTTGCATAATGAAAAGAATGCAATAAACTCATCGATATTACCTTACGGTTACCGCGCTCAACCCATTGTTTATTAATCAGGAGGCGCGGTGTTTGTGACCTGTTCTTTTGTGGAATGCCGAGCGCTTGGGTTCATTTGCCAAGACTGTGGGTGACAGAAGGGCCAAAGTCTTGCGACAGACAAGAACGCTAAAAACTGAAGATTTCGAATAGGGAGAAAATGAATGAAAATTGCGATGACTGTGAACGGCAAATCGGTATCTCGTGATGTTGCCGGAAATACTTTGTTGGTCGAATATATTCGGGATCATTTGCGATTGACCGGCACCCATGTGGGCTGTGACACAAGCCAATGCGGGGCTTGCGTTGTGCATGTGGATGGCAAGGCGGTGAAATCTTGCACCATGCTGGCGGCCAGTGCTGACGGTGCGGCGGTCACGACTGTGGAAGGGCTCGCAAAATCGAAAGATGATCTGCATCCTATGCAGGTTGCGTTCAAGGAAAACCATGGTCTGCAATGCGGGTTTTGCACCCCGGGCATGATTATGACCGCAACAGATATGGTCGCACGCTATCAGGCGGCAGGCAAAACACTGACCGAAGAAAATATCCGCCATGAGCTTGAAGGCAATATTTGCCGCTGCACAGGCTATCATAACATTGTGAAATCCATCGCGGACGGCGCGTCCAAGATGACGTCAGCATAGAGGGGGGACGGGATATGTCAGAAGGAATTGGCGCGCGTGTTTTGCGCAAGGAAGACAAAAGATTCATCACCGGCAAAGGCCGTTATACCGACGATATCATCGAGCCAAATCAGGCCTATGCTGCCTTTGTGCGCAGCCCGCATGCGCATGCTCGGATTGTCTCGCTGGACACCTCCGCAGCTTTGGCAATGGAGGGGGTTGAAGCCGTTTTGACCGGCCCAGAATTGGTCGCCGATGGCATTGGCAACATCATCTGCGGCTGGGGTATTACCTCCAAAGATGGCACGCCTATGAATATGGGCGCTTGGTCTGCTTTGGCCACCGAGAAAGTGCGCTATGTGGGCGATGCGGTCGCCATTGTTGTGGCCGACAGCAAATCTCAGGCAAAATTGGCCGCTGAGGCGGTGGTTGTGACCTATGAAGAGCTGCCGGTTGTGGTCGGTGCGGTTGCGGCCTTGGCCCCGGGTGCCCCGCAAATTCATGACAATGCCCCTGGCAATTTGATCTTTGATTGGGAAATTGGGGATTTGGCGCAAACCGACGCGGCCCTGTCCTCTGCGGCGCATGTGACCCAGATGGCGATCACCAACAATCGCTTGGCGCCCAATCCAATGGAGCCGCGATCCGCGATTGCCACATTTAATGAGGCGGAAGATCACTACACCCTCTATACCACCAGTCAGAACCCCCATGTGGCCCGTTTGGTGCTCTCGGCCTTCTATAATGTCGCGCCGGAGCATAAATTGCGGGTGATTGCGCCGGATGTCGGCGGCGGTTTTGGGTCCAAGATCTATATTTATCCCGAAGAAATTGCCTGCCTGTGGGCCTCGATGAAATCGGGCCGTTCGGTGAAATGGACCTCAGATCGCACCGAGGCTTTTCTCACCGATGCCCATGGCCGCGATCACGTTTCAACCGCAAAAATCGGTTTTGACAGCGATGGCAAGATTGTCGGTTTGAAGGTGAACACCAAGGCCAATTTCGGCGCTTATATGTCCCTGTTCAGCTCGGCCGTGCCCACCTATCTCTATGCGACATTGCTGTCAGGCCAGTATGATATTGCCAATATCTATTGTGACGTTCAGGCGGTATACACCAATACCGTGCCCGTGGATGCCTACCGCGGTGCGGGGCGTCCAGAGGCCTGTTTTGTGGTCGAGCGCCTGATGGAAACGGCGGCGCGCGAAATGGGCATGGACCCTGCGGAGCTGCGGGCCAAGAACTTCGTGCGCAGCTTCCCGCATCAAACGCCTGTGATCATGGCCTATGACAGCGGCGATTTTGAAGCCAATCTAAAACAGGCTCAAGCGGCCGCAGATGTGGCGGGGTTTGCCGCAAGAAAAGCCGAAGCGGCCAGCCGTGGTAAGCTGCGTGGGCTGGGCTATTCCAACTATATCGAAGCCTGTGGCATCGCGCCTTCGGCTGCGGTGGGAAGCCTTGGAGCGGGGGTCGGTCTGTGGGAGAGCGCAGAGGTTCGCGTCAATCCCGTGGGCACCATAGAGATTCTCACCGGCTCGCACAGCCATGGGCAAGGGCATGAAACCACCTTCGCGCAGATTGTGGCGGAGCGCTTTGATTTGCCAACGGAAAATATCCAGATTGTCCATGGGGACACCGATAAGGTGCAATTTGGCATGGGCACCTATGGCTCCCGTTCTGGCGCTGTGGGCATGTCCGCCATTGTCAAAGCGATGGATAAAGTCGAAGCCAAGGTCAAGAAAATCGCCGCACATGTGCTTGAGGCCGGCGAGGATGATATTGTGATCGAGGGCGGGGCTGTGAAAGTGGCTGGCACCGACAAACAGATGCTTTGGCATGAGGTTGGTCTTGCCGCCTATACGGCCCATAATATCCCCGAAGGCATGGAGCCGGGTTTGAAGGAAAGCGCCTTTTATGATCCGACCAATTTCACATTCCCAGCGGGCTGTTATATTTGCGAGGTCGAAGTCGATCCCGAAACCGGGGTGACGGAGGTGGTGCAATTTGTGGCCTCTGATGACTTTGGCACCATCATCAACCCAATGATTGTGGAGGGCCAAGTGCATGGCGGTATCGCGCAGGGCATTGGCCAGGCGATGCTTGAAAATGTGGTCTATGACGCCTCCGGTCAACAGCTCTCGGCCAGCTATATGGATTATGCCATGCCGCGCGCTGATGATTTGCCAAATTATTCAGTGCATCACGCCTCGACCACCTGTCCTGGAAACCCACTTGGGATGAAGGGCTGTGGAGAGGCCGGAGCGATTGGCTCGCCGCCAGCGGTGATCAACGCCATCACGGATGCCATTGGCAATAACAATCTTTCAATGCCTGCCACCCCTGCTGCGGTTTGGGCCGCCTTGCAGGACGTGAGCCAGAAACTTGCAGCTGAATAAGGAGTTCGGACGATGTATGAGACCAATTTTCATAAAGCGGCCACAGCACAGGAAGCTGCCGCCCTATTAAACACCTGTGAGGATGGGAGAGTCCTGGCAGGGGGGCAAACTTTGATCCCCACCATGAAGCAAAGACTTGCCGATCCGACGGATGTGATTGATATCAGCGCTGCGGCGGATCTGCGCGGGATCACCATTGCCGGCAATGAGGTCACCATTGGGGCCATGACAACCCATGCTGAGGTGGCCGGACATGCCGCTCTTGCCGCCCTGTGCCCTTCGATTTGCAAACTGGCGGCCAATATTGGCGATCCGGCAGTTCGGCATCGCGGAACAATTGGCGGGTCTTTGGCCAATAATGACCCGGCGGCCGATTATCCCGCCGCGGCTTTGGCCTTGAACGCGCGAATCCACACCACATCTCGTGAAATTGCGGCGGATGATTTTTTCCAAGGCATGTTCACCACGGCTTTGGACGAGGATGAGATCATCACGGCCGTGAGCTTTACTGCCCCGGCGAAAGGTGGCTATGGCAAGTTTCCTAATCCGGCGTCACGCTATGCAATGGCGGGGGTTTTTGTGGCCAAGTTGGCGGATGGCAGCGTGCGGGTTGCGGTCACCGGCGCCAGTGAAGATGGGGTCCATCGCCATGACGGGCTGGAAGCGGCCTTGAGTGCGGATTGGTCTGCCTCTGCGGTCGATGGGGTTGCGATCTCATCGGATGGGCTTTTGTCGGACATTCATGGCAATGCGGAGTATCGCGCCAATTTGATCAAGGTCATGGCCAAACGCGCTTTGGCCTAGATCTTTCACAAACCTTGCACACCAACCCCATTTTGGGGTTGGTGTTGCCAATTTATGGGGCAGATATCGTGCAAAACTTGCCGCAGTCCATCGACGCAACCACCGCTCTGCTTGCCTCTGAAGGCTATCTGGCCGACCGTGCTTTGTCGACTTTGACCTTCCTCTCTCTTTCGCTCAATCGACCCATCTTTTTGGAGGGCGAAGCAGGGGTGGGCAAAACAGAACTGGCCAAGGTGATCGCCAACGGGCTTGGACGAGATTTGATCCGCCTGCAATGCTATGAAGGGTTAGACGCCAGCAGCTCGGTCTATGAATGGAATTTTGCCGGTCAAATGCTGGCGATGCGCAATGGCGCAGAGCAGGCCGATATATACTCAGAAAAATACTTGATCAAACGTGCCCTGTTGCAGGCGGTTGAGCCGCATCCTACGGGGCCACCGGTGTTGCTGATTGATGAGATTGACCGCACTGATGCGCCTTTTGAGGCGTTTTTGCTGGAGGCGCTCTCTGATTTTCAAGTGACCGTGCCAGAGCTGGGCGTGATCAAAGCCCCAGAACCGCCGATTGTGATTTTGACCTCCAACCGCACGCGGGAGGTGCATGATGCGTTGAAGCGCCGATGTCTGTATCACTGGGTCGATTACCCGGATTTCCACCGCGAGATGGACATCTTGCGTGCGCGCCTGCCCGAGGTGAACGCGCATTTAAGCCATGAGGTGGTGGCTTTCATCCAAAGGCTTCGCGAGGAAGAGCTGTTCAAACGGCCAGGACTGGCGGAGACCTTGGATTGGGCCAAATGCCTTGTGGCGCTGGATGTGGTGGCTCTGTCGCCCGATGTGATCACAGACACCATTGGCGCCGTGCTGAAATATCAAGATGACATTGCCAAGATTACCGGGGGGCCTGCAACGCGTATTTTGGAGCAAATCAGGCAAGATATGCAGGCGCTGTAATGGCAGATGCCCCAGGGAGATTGCCGGATAATATCGTCTATTTTGGCCGCGCCTTGCGCCGGGCTGGGGTCCCGGTCGGAACGGCGCAAATTCTTGAGGCTCTGCGGGCGGTAAAGCTGGTTGGCTTTACCAAACGGCAGGATTTTCACACCACCCTGCGGGCGATGATTGTAACCCGGCCAGAGCATTTGCTGATCTTTGATCAAGTCTTCGCGATGTTCTGGCGCGATCCTGATTTTCTGGAGAATATGATCACCAACCTTCTGCCTGTGATCACGGCACCTGCGGTTGAGAAGCCCATGAAACCGGCACAGAATAGGGCCGCTGAGGCGATGGCGGCCGGTGGTGGCAAGCCGCGCGACCTGCCCCCGCAAGAGCTATTGGAAATAGATGCGCAGTTTTCTCAGTCCGATGTGGAAAAACTGCTGCAAAAAGATTTTGAGGCGATGACTGCCATGGAAATTCGCCAAGCCGAACAGGCCATTCGAAGCCTGCGGTTGGATCTGCCGCAACTGGCGGGGCGGCGTTATGAACCGGTGGCGCGGGCTTTGCGGATTGATCGGCGAAAAACCGTGCAACAGGCCCGGCGCAACGGCGGTGAAATCCTGACTTTGGCGAAGCGGCGGGCAAAGCCCAGAAAGCTCAATCTGGTGGTGCTCTGTGATATCTCTGGCTCCATGACGCGTTACAGCCGGATGATGATGCATTTTGTCCATTCCTGCGCGCAGGCGCGGGGATCGGACTGGGCTGCGGTGCATGCATTTACCTTTGGCACTCAGCTGCACAATATTTCGCCGCAGCTGGGCATCAAAGATCCCGATGCTGCGCTGGCGGCGATAGGTCAACATGTGCAAGATTGGGAGGGTGGCACCCGCATCTCTGCAAGCCTTGGGGCGTTTAATCGCGACTGGGCCCGGCGGGTTTTGTCGACACCTGCGGTGGTATTGCTCATAAGCGATGGGCTCGAGCGGTCGGGACTTGCGGCGCTTGACGGAGAAATGTCCCGACTGGCCTTGCAGGCCCGGGAGCTGATTTGGCTGAATCCCTTGCTGCGGTGGGAGCAATTCTCGCCGCAGGCCGCGGGCATCAAAGCGATGCTGCCGCATGTGTCCTCACTTGTGGCCTGTCACAATCTGAGCAGTCTGGAAGATCTTTCGGATCATTTGAACGGTCGGCGCATGATCGATCACAAGGCGCGATTGCTGCGGTTGCTCGAATAGGGCCCGCGGGCCCGATGCGGCGCAGGGCTGTGCACTGCGCGGGGTGATTGATGCCGGGCCGACAGTTGGTTATGATTGCGCAAAGTGCAACCTATGAGGGGCGCGATGTCCAATCTGCTCAAAAAACCTTTTGGAACCCATGGAAAAGTGCATGAAATCACGCCGCAGTCTGCCGGCTGGCGCTATGTGGGCTTTTCGCTCTATCACTTGCGCGCTGGCGAACGCGCGGCCGAGCTGACGGGGGATCGCGAAGTCATTTTGGTGATGGTGGAAGGCAAGGCGCAGATCTCGGGCGGAGGGCAGAATTGGGGGGTCTTGGGCGCGCGGATGTCCGTCTTTGAAAAAACGCCGCCCCATTGTCTTTATCTGCCCAATGATACCGATTGGGTGGCTGTGGCCGAGACCGATTGTGTCATTGCTCTGTGCACGGCGCCGGGCAAGGGGGGGCATGCGGCGCGGCGGATCGGGCCAGAGGGCATCTCGCTGACGGAGCGCGGCAAGGGGGTGAATACCCGTTACATCAATAATATAGCGATGGAAAATGAAGATTACTGCGACAGCTTGCTGGTGACAGAGGTGTTCACACCGCCCGGGCATTGGTCCTCCTATCCCAGCCATCGCCACGATGAAGATGATTACCCGCGGATCACCTATCTTGAGGAGACCTACTATCACCGGCTCAATCCTGCGTCAGGCTTTGGGATCCAGCGGGTCTATACGGATGACGGGCAATTGGATGAGACAATGGCGGTCAAAGATGGGGATGTGGTCTGTGTGCCGCGCGGCCACCATCCCTGCGGTGCGCCCCATGGCTTTGAAATGTATTATCTTAATGTCATGGCCGGGCCACTGCGCAAGTGGCGATTTGTGGCGGCGCCAGAGGTGGAATGGATCTTGGAGCGCGACGCTTGAGGGATGGCGTGAACCGGCTCTAGAGCAAGGCGAAGATCACCGGAGCAAAGAAAACACCGAGGCCCGCCACCATGCCCCCTAGGCCGTCGGGGTTGTGTCACGAATTAACTTCCAATTGACCGCATCCAAAAGCGCCTCAAAACTGGCGTCGACGATATTGGCAGAAACGCCGACAGTGGCCCAGCTGCGCCCTTTGCTGTCTTCGCAGTCGATCACCACGCGCGTGACGGCCTCTGTGCCGCCTTGGGTGATGCGAACCTTGTAATCGGTCAAATTCATGTCATCGATCATGGCCTGATAGGGGCCAAGGTCTTTGGCCAGCGCTTTCGAGAGCGCATTCACAGGGCCCCGGTCATTGCCCAGCTCATCCATCGATTCGCTGACGGACATTTTCTTTTCGCCGTCAATCCGCACCACAACCAATGCCTCCGATAAAGAGACCATGCGATTGTATTTGTTTTTGCGCCGCTCCACCGAGACTTTGTAGCGTTTGACTTCAAAAAAATCTGGACAGAGCCCCAATTCGCGCCGCGCCAATAGCTCAAAACTGGCTTGCGCAGTGTCGTAGGAATATCCCTGTGCTTCGCGCTCTTTGACCAGTTCCAAAATGCGCCCCAGGGCGGGGTCGTCTTTTTCGACGATCAAATTGGCCTCTTTCAGGCGCTTGCGCAGGTTGGATTGCCCGGCCTGGTTCGACATAGGGATGTCGCGCTGATTGCCAACCAAGGCCGGGTCAATATGTTCATAGGTGACAGGGTTCTTGAGGATGGCGCTGGCATGGAGGCCGGCTTTATGCACAAATGCACTGGCTCCAACGAAAGGCGCCTGCGCCGCTGGTATTCGGTTGAGAATATCGTCGAGCACCCGCGAGGCACGTTTTAAGTTGCGCAAAGCCGCATCGGTGATGCCGATCTCATAATGCGACCGGTAGGGCTCTTTCAATTTGAGGATGGGCAGAAGCGAGGTGAGGTTGGCATTGCCGCATCGCTCGCCCAGCCCGTTCAGCGTGCCTTGAATCTGCCGTGCCCCGGCATCGATGGCCGCCAGAGTATTGGCGACAGCATTTTCTGTGTCGTTATGGGCGTGAATGCCCAAATGATCGCCGGGCAGTCCGGCGGCGATGACCTCTTGCACGATCTGCCCAACCTCAGCCGGCAAGGCGCCCCCATTGGTGTCGCATAGCACGATCCAGCGTGCGCCTGCCGCGAAGGCGGCATGGATGCAGGCGCGGGCGTAGTCGGGATTGGCCTTATAGCCATCAAAGAAATGCTCCGCATCAAATAGGGCTTCTCGGCCTTGGCTGACGAGGTGTTCAATTGAGCGGGTGATGTTCTCAATGTTTTCGTCCAAGGTGATGCCAAGTGCGGTTTCGACATGAAAATCATGGGTTTTGCCGACAAGGCAGACGGCCGCTGTATTGGCATTGACGACAGCATTCAGGGCTGTGTCATTTTCGGCCGAATGTCCGGCGCGTTTGGTCATGCCAAAGGCTGTGAAAGTGGCGCGGAGTTTGGGTTGGCTGTCGAACCAGGCGCTGTCGATCGGATTGGCTCCTGGCCATCCGCCTTCGATGTAATCCACGCCAAGCGTGTCTAGCGTCGCTGCGATTTGCTGTTTTTCCGCAAGAGAAAATTGCACCCCCTGAGTCTGCTGCCCATCCCTTAAGGTGGTGTCGTAGACATATAGGCGTTCTTTGGTCATGACGGGCTCCAGTTTGCGCGCATAAAACCAGCACAAGGCAAAAGGTCAACCCCGCGCCTTAGCCTCTTCGCTCTAAGGCTGCACGATCAATGCGTCGAGCCCATGGAAATGGTAGCTGTTGGCATAGGTTGGCGTTTGGCAGATGTGTAAATTCGGGCAGCGCTCAAAGAGCACCTGCAACCCGAGTGAAATTTCCAGCCGGGCAAGCGGCGCGCCAACGCAAAAATGCAATCCCGCCCCGAAGGATTGATGGGCCGTGGTTTTGCGGTGCGGATCAAATATATGGGGATTTTCGACAAAGGCGGGATCGCGATTTGCTGCGGCCAATAGGCATGCCACCTCTTGGCCCTTGTGAATGTCAAAGCCAAAACACGTGGTGTCTTCATAAGCAAATCGGGTGAAGAGATGCAACGGAGGATCGAATCGCAAGACTTCTTCAACCAATTGCGGTGTCACCTCACGATAGGGACTCGGCAGCAGGGTTTTGAGAGCATTGCCCAGCGTATGCACCGTGGCCTCATGACCGGCGTTGAGCAGCAATATGCAGGTGGAGATCAACTCAGCGCCAGTGAGTTTGTCCCCCGCTTCCTCGGCCGAAATGAGATCGGACAACAGATCGTCGCGCGGCTGGTTGCGACGATGGGCGATGTAGCTGTCAAGGAAAGCGGTAAACTCCAGCGTGGCCTGATTGGCTGCGATTTCCGTCTCATAGCTGCGGTTCGATTGATACATGGCCACCATGGCGTTGGACCAGCTCAGAAGATCCGAACTGCGATCGGTGGGCACGCCCAAGAGTGTGGCGATGATATGCACTGGCAAGGGGCGGGCGAAGGCGTTCAGGACATCAAAGGGCTCAGTGGGGAAGGCGTCGATTAACCGGTGGCAAGTCTCTGTGATGTGAGGGGCCATAGCGGCCACCTTTTTGCTGGTAAAGGCGCGCAATACCAAGCCGCGCAGCCGGCTGTGGCGCGGCGGCTCAAGCTCAAGCATCGAGTGGCTTTCATTGGCCTGCCAATCGGCGAGATGGGCGGGACATTGGGGCGGGGTCAGGGCCTCGCGGCCAAACTTGCGGTTGGTCAGCAACCCGCGCACCGCCCGGTAACTGACGGCAGCGGGCATCTGATAGTCTTCCCACCACACCAGATCCCCCATGGCGCGGGCGCGGTCATAGGCGGCATAGGGATTTTGCACAAAACTGGGGTCTGTTGGCGTTTGTTTGAATGTTTTCATGTCGCCATGACAGCGGAAAAGGCGCTGGGTGGCAAGATGTGTTGACTGTATTTCAGCCTTCACCACAAAAACACCGAAACCGCCTTGTTTTTTTGCCATTGCGATATAGAGTCTTCTTCACTCCGGGCAAACCGGTTAATTTGGGAGGATACCATGAAATATTTTACTGCGGCCGCGGCCGCTGTTGCATTGTCGTTTTCTGCGAGCTCTGCTTTTGCGGCCTGTGATGCCGGCGAAACCGTGATCAAATTTAGCCATGTGACCAACACAGACAAGCATCCCAAAGGGATTGCAGCAACTATGTTTATGGATCGTGTCAATACGGAAATGAATGGCAAAGCCTGTGTCGAAGTGTTCCCAAACTCCACATTGTACAACGATGACCAAGTGTTGGAAGCCCTGTTGAACGGTGACGTTCAAATGGCCGCGCCATCTTTGTCAAAGTTCGAGCAATTCACCAAACAGTTCCGCATTTTTGATTTGCCGTTTATGTTCAAAAACATCAATGCAGTGGATGAGTTCCAGAGCTCCGCAACCGGTCAAGCGATGAAAGAATCGATGACCAAGCGCGGCTTGCTTGGCTTGGCGTTCTGGCACAATGGCATGAAGCAAATGTCAGCCAATGTTCCTTTGACCGTACCGAGCGACGCCAATGGTTTGAAATTCCGCGTTCAAAACTCTGAAGTTCTCAAAGCGCAAATGGCAGCCATGGGCGCAAGCCCGCAGCCAATGGCTTTCTCTGAGGTCTATGGCGCTTTGCAAACCGGCGTTGTGGATGGGCAAGAGAACACTTGGTCCAATATCTTTGGCCAAAAATTCTTTGAAGTTCAGGACGGTGTGACAGAAACAGATCACGGTGTGATCGATTACCTCGTCGTGACCTCAACAGATTTTTGGGATGGGTTGCCCTCGGATGTGCGTGACCAACTCGCGACAATCCTGACTGAGGTGACCGAGGCCCGCAATGGCGAGTCTACTGCGGTGAACGCGGCGGCCAAGCAAGCGATCTTGGATGCCGGCGGTGTTGTGCGGACATTGAACGCCGAACAGCGCGCCGCATGGGTTGAAGCCATGTTGCCTGTTTGGGATCAATTTGTTGACGGCGTAGGCCAAGAGAACATTGACGCTGCACAGGCGATCAACGCCAACCACTAAAGCGGCTCACAAGGCTATTGGCCTGCAGTAATGCAGGCCAATTTTATATTTTAGGACTTGCAAAATGTCATCATCGCCCCAGACCGCTCACTCAAGAATTGGCCATTGGATCAATGAGATTGAGGAGACCGCCATCGCCCTTCTCCTTGGACTTATGACTCTGATTACATTCACAAATGTGGTCCTGCGCTATGGGTTCAACACAGGTTTGATTTGGGGGCTTGAAGCGACAACCTTCTTGTTTGCATGGCTGGTTTTGTTTGGGGTCAGCTATGCGGTTAAGGTGACAGCGCATTTGGGCGTCGATGCGCTCATCAATGTTTTTGAACCGAAAACGCGCCGCATTCTCACGCTGATCGCGGCGGCGGTTTGTGTGGTTTATGCGGGTTTGCTAATGAAGGGGGCCTGGGATTATTGGGCTAATTTCGCCAATCTGCCGCAAACGACGGGGCGTTGGTTTCCAACCGGATTTGAGGAGATGAAACGCACCTCTTACCGCGGATGGTATGAGGTCATTGATATCGCCTTTCCCGAATGGCTGCGCTGGATTCAACCGCTCATGAATGATGGGGATGATTACGAAAAAATCCCACGCTTCATTCCCTATTTTATTCTGCCCTTTGGCATGGCTTTGCTCCTGTTTCGCTTTTGTCAAATTTTTCTGCGCTTGCTGCGCGGCCAAGAGGCCAGTTTGATCGTCAGCCATGAGGTCGAAGAGGCCGTGGCTGAAGTTAAACACCTGAACGCTAAGGACTAGCCCTATGGAAGTTGCAATTTTATTTGCTGTTGTTGTTGGTCTGATGCTCATAGGTGTGCCCATTGCGGTCAGCCTGGGCATGGCCTCGATCTTGTTTTTGCTGGCCCTTGGCGATACCTCGCTGGCCTCCATTGCGCAGACCTTCTTTCAAGCCATGGCGGGCCATTATACCCTGCTGGCCATTCCTTTCTTCATCCTCGCCTCAGGCTTTATGTCCACTGGCGGTGTGGCGCGGCGGATTATCCGGTTTTCTGTGGCGCTCGTGGGGCATGTTCCGGGCGGCCTGGCGATTGCCGGCGTATTCGCCTGTATGATGTTTGCCGCGCTCTCGGGCTCCTCTCCGGCCACGGTTGTGGCCATTGGCTCTATCGTGATTGCGGGGATGCACCAGGCGGGTTACACCAAGGACTTTGCCGCCGGTGTCATCGCCAATGCGGGCACTTTGGGCATTTTGATCCCACCGTCCATTGTGATGGTGGTCTATGCCTCCTCGGTCGATGTTTCGGTCGGGCGGATGTTCTTGGCAGGGGTCTTGCCGGGCCTCTTGGCCGGCCTCATGCTGATGGTGACGATCTACATTATGGCGCGGGTGAAAAACCTGCCGAAGGGAGACTGGCAAGGCTGGGAAGAGGTTGCCGCCTCAGTTCTCGATGCCGCTTTTGGATTGGTGCTGATCGTGATCATTTTGGGCGGGATTTACGGCGGTATTTTCACCCCGACAGAAGCTGCCGCTGTGGCCTGTGTCTATGCGTTTTTCGCAGCCCTTATGATCTACCGCGATATGGGCCCGTTGCAGGGCAAGGGCTGGCTGCGTGAAGGCGAGCGACGCGCCTATGGTTTGGGGCTGCGCGTTGTGGCCTTTGCGGTCATTGGGTTCTTGCTGCATGTCTCTCTCGGCAAGGCGGGGGTCTATCCAGAGGGCTGGGGGCTGGCTGTAGCGATTGCTTGGGTTGCGGTCTGCCTTGGCACTGGCTGGGCCATGACCCATTTTGCCGGCCAGCGCAGCCGCGTGGCCTGGCCGGTGGTCGTGATACTTGGTGCTGTGCCGGGCGTCGTCTTTGCCTATTGGACGATGATCTCGATTTTCCAAGGCCTATCGGAATTCGCCTCCGGTTCGATGCTGGCTTTTGCTGGCACTGGGATTTTGGCGCTTGTGGCGGCGGCCTTCCTCTGTGCGGTCACCGTAGCACCCGCCATCATCTTTACGTTTTCGCTGCATGGGGCGGCGCGTGAGGGAGAAGACACCGGCTTTGGCGTCAGTCTTTTGGGCGGCGCCAAGGCGATGACACGCGGTGTCCTTGAAGCGCTGATCTATTTGCCAGCAGCCGTTGTCCACAAAGACACACGCAAGACCTTATTTGAGGCGGGTAAGCTGACGGTGACTTTGATGTTCATCATCGCCAATGCTCTGATCCTCAAACATGTTTTGACCGATGAGCAAATCCCGCAACATATTGCCTCTGCCATGCTATCCGCCGGTTTTGGACCGATCATGTTCTTGGTGATCGTCAATGTCATCTTGCTGATTGGTGGGCAATTTATGGAGCCATCGGGGCTTTTGGTCATCGTGGCGCCCTTGGTCTTCCCGATTGCGATTGAGCTCGGCATTGATCCGATCCATCTGGGCATCATCATGGTTGTGAATATGGAGATCGGCATGATCACCCCGCCCGTGGGGCTCAACCTCTTTGTGACCTCTGGCGTGGCGAATATGCCGATGATGTCGGTTGTGCGCGCGGCCTTGCCCTTTTTGGCGGTGCTCTTCGTTTTCTTAATACTGATTACCTATGTGCCTTGGATCTCGACGGTCTTGCCAAATGCGATGATGGGACCGGAATTGATTGTGAAATGATAGTGTAGACAGATCAAAGTCTATGCCCCTGTTGCAAAAGGCTTGCGCGCAAATGGAGGATAATGATGGACCCGGTGACGCTGACCATTGAGATGATCGTTGTGCTGACGGTGCTCTTTGTGACCGTTACATTGTTTGTCACCGAAGCCTTTCGCATCGATTTGACAGCAATCCTGACCATGGTGGCGCTGGGGCTGCTCAGTCAATTGCCGGGTCTTGGCAATCTTGCCGATACCTCGCGCTTGTTTGACGGTTTTGCCTCAAACGCGGTGATTTCAATCATTGCGGTTATGATCATCGGAGCGGGGCTGGATAAGACCGGTTTGATGTCAAAAGTGGCGGGCTATATTCTGAAAATTGGAGGGGCGAAAGAAACGCGGATTGTGCCTATCATTTCCGGCTCGGTCGGGGTCATCTCATCTTTCATGCAAAATGTTGGGGCCGCGGCCCTGTTTTTGCCGGTGCTCAGCCGCATTTCGGTGCGGGCAGAATTGCCCATGTCTCGGCTTTTGATGCCGATGGGGTTTTGCGCCATTTTAGGTGGCACGATCACCATGGTGGGCTCGTCGCCGCTGATTTTGCTGAATGATCTTATGGGTGTTGCCAATGCTGGACTTCCAGATGACCAGCAGATGCGCCCCTTTGAGCTTTTCGATGTCACGCCGATAGGCCTGTCTTTGATTGTGACCGGGATCTTATATTTCATGCTCTTGGGTCGCTGGATTTTACCGCGAAGAGACGGTGCGGGTGAGGGCACTTCGGCGCAATCGATGCTTGACTATGTCAAAGCGGTGTACGGGCTAAAGGCTGTGATCTTTGAAGTGAAAGTGCCTGAGGGCAACATTCTTATTGGCCATCGGTTGGCTGATATCATGGATGCGCATCACATCTATATCATCGGCACAGATTATCGCGGCCGCCAAGTGGTGGCCCCCATGGCCCCCACACAGATCGAGGCTCCCTGCCGCTTGGCGATATTGGGCCGCCGGCGCGTGGTGGAGGAATTTGCCGAAATCTATGGCTTGGAAATTTTACCGCAGCTTGACAATTTTTCGGACAATTTTGCCGCGACCCATGCGGGTGTGGCAGAGATTGTTGTGCCGCCCGGCTCATCTGTGATTGGCAAAACGCCGGGGCAGATCCGCTTTCGCGCCACCCATGGCCTGTCCTTGCTCGGCATTCACCGCGGCGCAGAGACTTTGAGCCATGTCGAAACCCCTGAGCACGCCGCGACGCGTCTCACCCATGTGCCGCTTTTGGCGGGGGATACTTTGGTGGTGCATACAAAATGGGAATCCCTGACCCGGTTGAGCCGCAACCGCGACTATGTCGTCGTCACGACTGAATACCCGCGTGAAGAGGTGCGGCCGCAAAAAGTGAGCTGGGCTTTGGTCTTCTTTGCCTTGGCGATTGCAATGATTTTATTGACCGATATTCGTCTATCTCTGTGCCTCTTGACCGGGGCCGCGGGCATGATCGTGTCGCGTGTCCTGTCGATTGACGAGGCCTATGAGGCCGTCAGTTGGAATACAGTGTTTCTATTGGCCAGCCTTATCCCCCTTGGGGTCGCAGTCCAAGCCACGGGCACAGCCGCTTGGATTGCGCAGCAGGTTCTCATGCTCTTGGAGGGCTGGCCGATTTGGGGCCTGCAATTGGGCGTGGCGATTATGGCGACGATCTTCACTTTGGTGATGTCCAATATCGGGGCCACTGTTTTGCTCGTGCCCTTGGCCGTGTCCATCGCAGTTGCGGCAGGCGGTAACCCGGCGATTTTTGCGCTGACCGTTGCCATATCAACCTCGAACTCTTTTTTGATCCCCACCCATCAAGTGAATGCTCTGATTATGGGTCCGGGCGGCTATAGGGTGGTTGATTTCGTGCGCTGTGGCGCGGGGATGACCCTTTTGTTCTTGGTCGTGTCTATGGTGGTGATGAACCTGTTGTTTTAACTTTCTGCCAAGCTGCGCATAATCGGTAGAAAATCTTCGGCTTTAAGGCTGGCCCCTCCCACCAATGCCCCGTTGACATGGGGGATGGCGAAAATTTCTTGCGCATTGCTTGGCTTGACCGATCCGCCATAGAGGATGGAGATATCCAGACCTGCGGCGCCAAAGATGGCGTGGAGCTGAGCGCGCAAAGCATCGTGGACTTCGGTAATTTCAGCCACAGTGGGCACAAGTCCCGTGCCAATGGCCCAAATTGGCTCATAGGCAATGATGACCCGTGCATCATCAGGCAGCGAGCCGGTCAGCTGGGTCAACACGACCTCGATCGCCCGACCTGCGGTGCGCTGGTCTTGGCTCTCACCAAGGCAAATGATCGGCGTGAGCCCAGAGTCGAGGGCCGCTTGGGCCTTGGTGCGCACCAAACTGTCGCTTTCGCCATAGCCTTCCCGCCTTTCGGAATGGCCAATGATGACATGGGACGCACCGCAATCGGCCAGTTGCGCGGCGCTGATATCGCCAGTGAAGGCACCCGACGGGGCGTGGTGGCAATTCTGCCCGCCAATGGCCAATCGTCCAGGCAGGTTGGCCGCGCTGTAGAGCAAATGCGCCGGCGGGCATAGGATGGCTGTGCAGTGAATATTTTGTGCGGCCTCCGCTATAGCTTGGATCTCAGACAGGCTGGCCCGCGTTCCATTCATTTTCCAGTTTCCAGCGGCGATTTTTTGCGGCATCGAAGATCCTTCCACGGGGCGGTTATGTGTTAAGAGTTTTGCATCAAAGAGCGTCGGGCCCAATCGCAGGCCAGCTCTGGCTCATCCATTGCCGCAGCTGGCAGTGTCCAGTAAGGCATGGCGACGGCCCTATTGTCCTTGCCGTCGTGGATGAATTGCTGCGCGCCCTCTGCGGCGAGCTCTTGCGCAAGCGCGCCCTTGGCCTTGATCATCAAAGCGCCCGTGCTGAGGACAAGTGCAAAAATCACCCCATCGGCATAGACCGCCAATCCGCCAAACATTTTGCGCGTTGTCACCCTGCCGACGCCTGAAAAAAGATCTTTCACAAAGGCGATATCAGCGTCGGAAATGCTCATTTTTTGGCGAAAAGCGTTTCGTCAAATTTGATGCTTTCGCCGCAGCCACAGGCATCAACTACATTTGGGTTTTTGAATTTAAAGCCCGATTCCAACAGGCTGGTTTCATAGTCAATCTCAGTGCCAAAAAGGAACATCTGCGCCATTGGGGCAATCATGACGCGCGCGCCTTCGGTCTCAATCAACTCATCATGGGCTTCGATTTCATCGACATAGTCCATTGTATATTCCATACCGGCGCAGCCGCCCTTCTTCACGCCAATGCGCAGGCCCTTATGACCCTCGCGCGCCATGAGCTTGGTGATTTGCCCAATTGCGGCTGGAGTGAGGGTCACAGCTTGTTTACCCGGAATACCGAACATGTCTGATCCTTTTCAATCTGCTCTTAATCTAAGAGGGGGCAAAGCGAACTGCAAGAGGGGACATGGGGGTAAGGCTGCCCTTTGGGATCGCGCGGCGGTGTTCAGACGCCGCGGGCCTACATAAAGCCCAATTCCAGCCGTGCCTCATCGGACATCATATCCATGCCCCAAGGGGGCTCCCAAACCAGCTCCACATCCACATGTTTGACGCCGGGCAGGGGTTCAATCGCCTCAGCCACCCAGCCGGGCATTTCACCGGCCACCGGACAGCCGGGCGCAGTGAGGGTCATGGCAATTTTCACCTCGGACTCCTCATTGATATCGACGGTGTAAATGAGGCCCAGATCAAAGATATTAACTGGAATTTCAGGATCGTACACCGTGCGGATGCTGTCGACAATACTGTCATACAGCGGGTGATCTGTGCTCGAGGGCGCGATCAATGGTGTACCTTCAACAGGAGACTCGTCCGACATGTCATGATCCTTGAGTATTTTGATAAGGTATAATGGGGCTGGACGCCGGGGTAAAGCAATAACCTGAATTGAGACGCACAGTTGCGGCTGGCCGCCCTTGGTTTTGGCGAAAATCGCGAATTTTTCGACCAATCGCTTGATCCTTCATATGGTTTAGAGCATGTGAGGCCCATGACAGAAAAATTCTCATTCCAATTGCATGCGCGCTCAGGCAAGGCCCGGGCTGGCATCATTCACACCCCGCGCGGCGAGATCCGAACGCCGGCCTTTATGCCCGTTGGAACGGCGGCCACGGTCAAGGCGATGCTGCCAAGCTCTGTGCGTCAAACCGGGGCAGATATTTTGCTCGGCAATACCTATCATTTGATGCTGCGCCCGACCGCAGAGCGGATTGATCGGCTGGGCGGGCTTCACAAGTTTATGAATTGGGAGCGTCCAATTTTGACCGATAGCGGCGGGTTTCAGGTGATGAGCCTGGCCAGCCTGCGCAAGATGAGCGAAGACGGGGTGACTTTTAAGTCGCATATTGATGGGTCTAAACATCATTTGACGCCCGAGCGCTCAATGGAAATCCAACGGCTTTTGGGCAGTGATATCGTCATGTGTTTCGATGAATGCCCGGCTTTGCCGGCCGAACGCGACGAAATTGCCCGGTCCATGCGCATGTCGATGCGATGGGCCGAGCGCTCTCGCGAGGCCTTCGGCCTGCGTCCGGGTCATGCTTTGTTTGGCATTCAGCAGGGCGGGTTGGATGAGCAATTGCGCGGTGAAAGCGCCGAGGCGCTTAAGGCCATTGGTTTTGAAGGTTATGCGGTTGGTGGCCTGGCGGTGGGCGAGGGGCAGAAGGCCATGTTCGAGGTGCTCGATTTTGCGCCCGATCAATTGCCCGAGGACAAGCCGCGGTACTTGATGGGCGTTGGCAAGCCCGATGACATTGTGGGCGCGGTGAAACGCGGAATTGACATGATGGACTGTGTTTTGCCCAGCCGATCGGGTCGCACAGGGCAGGTATTCACCCGCCGGGGTGTGGTAAACATTAAAAATGCGCGCCACCAAGATGACCCGCGGCCCTTGGACGAGGCCTGCAGCTGCCCGGCCTGTAGCAATTATTCGCGCGCCTATTTACACCATGTGTTCCGCAGTCAGGAGATCATCAGCTCCATGCTTCTGACCTGGCACAATCTGCATTATTTCCAAGAGATCATGCAGCAGATGCGCAGGGCGATTGCGGCGGATGATTTTGCCGGATTCGAAAGCCAGTTCCATGCAGAGCGGGCTTTGGGCGATATTGAGCCGGTGTAGCGCAATGGCGTCTAGGGTGCCAATGTGACGCGCAGCGCCGTTGGATAGGCATAGCGGTCTTTGCTGCGATCCCGCAGGGAAATCGTGGCACTGAGGCGCGGCCCACCGCTGCCGACTTTTAGCCGCACCCCTTCGTTTTTGGGTGCAGATTGATTGACGGCATCGAGCGCAAAGCGCGCCGCGAGATGTGTGCCCGGCAGATGGCAATATCCGTTGATTGGCGCGGGCGCGCCTTTGTAGATCGGCACACGCACCTGCGCGGGAGTTTGAAAGCTGGCCGATAGGCGCTGATCTGACGTGAAGATCTGGCAGCGCGCGCCTTTCTGCTCTTGGCGATGGCCTGCCAAAAAGCTGCGGATCGTGATCACATCAAACCGCAACGGCTGGGTGGTGATCTTGGCGTTTGGACTGCGGGCATCCGCGATGTAATCGGCGATGGGTAAAGGCGGCGCACAGCTGGCCAGTGCGGTGAGTAGCACAAGACTGAGGGAAAATATCCGCATTGTGACACCTTTCGAATTGAGCTCTTTTTATCGCCGGGCGCTGGTGTCTGCAAATGGAATGTCATGGAGGGTGGGGCATTGGAGAATAAATATATGCCAAAGGTGCAATATTTAAACTTATCTAAAGCTCATCGCTTGCACTTGTGAGATTGTGCAGGCAGGTTACATGGGGTCTTGAAATTGGGGCGGTTGCGCCCCAGTTATAGAGCAAGATCGGGGCCGGGCGAATTGCCGGATTGGGATTCGCTCTATGCCTGCCACAGTTAAGGAACGAGAATGACTTTGAATTTAGCCGAAAGCTACCCTGTATTGCCGCTGCGCGACATCGTCGTGTTCCCACATATGATCGTGCCTCTATTTGTTGGGCGTGATAAATCTGTGCGCGCGCTTGAGCAGGTGATGACGCAAGACAAGCAAATTTTGCTGTCGTCGCAGCGCGACCCGGGGGAGGATGATCCGTCGGAAGATGGGATTTTCCGCGTCGGCGTTTTGGCGAATGTTTTGCAGTTGTTGAAGCTTCCCGATGGCACGGTCAAAGTGCTGGTCGAAGGCCGAGCCCGTGTTCAGATTGAACGCTTCATCGACAATGAGTCCTATTTCGAAGCCGAGGCCCGGCCTTTGGAGGAGACGCAGGGCGACGCGGAAATGGTTGCAGCCTTGGTGCGCTCGGTCTCATCTGAGTTTGAGCTCTATGCCAAAGTAAAGAAAAACGTGCCGGAGGAGGCGCTGTCGGCCATTGCTGAGACCCGCAATTCCAGCAAGCTGGCCGATCTGGCCTCTGGACATCTTGGCGTTGAAGTTGAGCAAAAGCAGGAGCTTTTGGAGCTGCTCTGCGTGGCGGACCGTTTGGAGAAAGTCTACGGTCTGATGCAGGGCGAAATGTCCGTGCTGAAAGTTGAGAAAAAGATCAAGTCGCGGGTCAAAACCCAGATGGAGAAGACCCAGCGCGAATATTATTTGAATGAGCAAATGAAAGCCATTCAAAAGGAATTGGGCGAGGGGGACGAGGGCGAAGGCGAATTGGCCGAGTTGGAGGCCAAAATTGCAAAAACAAAATTGTCCAAGGAAGCCTCTGACAAAGCAGCCGCCGAGTTGAAGAAGCTCAAGAATATGTCCCCGATGTCCGCAGAGGCGACCGTCGTGCGCAATTATCTTGATTGGATGCTGTCTCTGCCCTGGGGTGTGCGCAGCCGGGTTAAGAAAGATCTTACCCAGGCGCAAAAGACCCTCGATGATGATCATTATGGGTTGGAGAAGGTCAAAGAGCGCATTGTTGAATATTTGGCCGTGCAACAGCGTTCGCGCAAATTAAAAGGCCCCATCATGTGTTTGGTGGGCCCTCCTGGCGTGGGGAAAACCTCGCTCGGGAAATCAGTTGCCAAAGCCACGGGGCGCGAATTTATTCGTATCTCTTTGGGCGGGGTGCGTGATGAAAGCGAAATTCGCGGTCACCGCCGGACCTATATTGGCTCGATGCCCGGTAAAATTATTCAGGCGTTGAAAAAGGCCAAAACAACCAATCCGCTGATCCTGCTGGATGAGATTGACAAAATGGGTCAGGATTTCCGAGGCGATCCAGCCTCTGCGATGTTGGAGGTGTTGGATCCTGAGCAGAACGCAACCTTCGTGGATCATTACCTCGAGGTGGAATATGATCTGTCTGATGTGATGTTCTTGACCACATCCAACAGCTATAACATGCCCGGCCCCTTGCTGGACCGCATGGAGATCATTCCTCTGGCGGGCTATACTGAAGAGGAAAAGGCTGAGATTGCGCATCGCCATTTGATCCCAAAGCAGGTGAAAAACCATGGGCTGAAGGCCTCTGAGTTTTCGTTGGAGCCGGAAGCGCTGCAAGAGATTATCCGCACCTACACCCGCGAAGCAGGCGTGCGGAATTTGGAGCGTGAGATCGGGAAATTGGCTCGCAAAGCGGTCACCAAGATCGTAAAAAAGGAGGTGGAGAGCGTCACCATTTCGGTCGACAACCTGGATGACTACCTCGGCGTTAAGAAATATCGTTACGGTTTGGCGGAAGATGATCACCAGGTGGGGGTCGTGACGGGTCTGGCCTATACCAGCGTGGGCGGCGATTTGCTGCATATCGAAGCGCTGCGCCTGCCGGGCAAAGGCCGAATGAAAACCACCGGGACTTTGGGCGATGTGATGAAAGAGAGCATCGATGCGGCCAGCTCCTATGTACGTTCCATTTCGCCCGAGATCGGCGTAAAGCCGCCCCGGTTCGACAAGATGGACATCCATGTGCATGTGCCCGAAGGCGCGACGCCCAAGGATGGCCCGTCGGCGGGTCTGGCGATGGTGACCTCTATTGTCTCTGTGTTGACGGGCATTCCCGTGCGCAAAGATATCGCCATGACCGGCGAGGTGACATTGCGCGGCAATGCCCTTCCGATTGGTGGGTTGAAAGAGAAGCTTCTGGCGGCGCTGCGCGGCGGTATAAAAACTGTGTTGATTCCAGCCGAGAATGAGAAAGACCTGCGCGATTTGCCCAAAAGCGTTACGGATGGGTTGGAGATCATTCCCGTCAGCCATGTGTCAGAGGTGTTGAAACACGCTTTGATATCTGCCCCCGAGCCGATTGATTGGGATGAGGCGGCAGAGGATGCAGCCGCGGCCGCCCTTGCGGCAGAGCGTGGCCGCGCCGCTGGCCTCACCGCGCATTGAGTAACATGCAAAGGCGCTTCAGTGACGGAGCTGGTGCGCCTTTGACCTTACCGATGCCCTGCGGGCCATGCGCGGCGGTGGCCTTATGAGCGCCGCGCCGATCATCCCCTCCTGTCCTGAGGTGCTGGTCTTGCGCCATGGGCAAACGCAGTGGAATGCCGAAGGTCGCCTGCAAGGTCATCTCGACAGCCCTTTAACCGACACAGGCTTGCGCCAAGCACAGCGGCAAAATGAAATTTTGCGGCCCTATGATTTGACGGGTTTCCGATTTATCTCCAGCCCCCAGGGGCGCGCGCGTCTGACGGCGCAAATTGCCCTGGCGGGTATTGCTGCGGAGGTCGAAACTTCAACGGAGTTGATGGAAATCGGCATGGGCGCCTGGGCTGGTGTCACGCGCGTTGAGATTGCCACAGAACGAAAGTGCAGCCTGCAAGACCTTGGGCAAACCCAGTTTTATGACTGGGCTCCCGGCGGAGAGGGCACCGCGCGGCTTTACGAGCGCTGCGCCGCATTCTTGGCGCAGCTTCGGGGGCCTGCGGTTCTGGTCACCCATGGGATGACCTCGCTATGTTTGCGCCTATGCGCGCTCGGTTGGGGGCTTGATCGTTTGGCCGATTTGCCAAGCGGGCAGGGGGTGGTTTACCGTGTCAAAGCGGGCCATCATGATGAGTTATAAAAAACTGAAAAAACCGCTTGCCCCCCAGGCTTGCCCGATCTATATCGCGGCTACCGGGTCGTTAGCTCAGTTGGTAGAGCGCTTCGTTTACACCGAAGATGTCGGGAGTTCGAGCCTCTCACGACCCACCATATCAATACCGCCAGATCACCCCAACTGCAGCGAAAATCGCGCAAGGCCGTCGCGCGGCGTTTACCTGCAGCTCAGACCTCTTTAGTATGATCGCAAAATCCACATATGATTTTGTCCGATGGCTGTTCTTGTCGTTGCAGGGCAATGGCGCATGTGGGATAACTGCGAGACTCTTTGACGACAGGAATACCTGATATGACTAATTTTTCGACTCGCCGCACCACGATGGTTGATACACAGATTAGACCGGCGGATGTGACGAAATTTCCCATCATTGATGCCATGCTTCAGGTGCGGCGCGAAGCCTTCGTGCCCGATCACCTGCGCGAAACCGCCTATGCGGATGCGATTTTGGATTTGGGCCATGGCCGGATGATACTTGAGCCGCGCACCTTTGCCAAAATGCTCGATGCTGTGGACATTCAAGGCAATGAGTTGGTTTTGGATCTTGGGTGTGGTCTTGGCTATTCCTCCGCTGTGATTGGGAAATTCTCGGAAGCAGTTGTTGCCATTGAAGAAAATGAAGTCATGGCCGCTGAGGCAGAGGCGAATTTGGCCGCTGAAGGCTGTCTGAATGTCGCGGTCGTACAGGGCATTTTGACCGAAGGGGCGGCGCAACACGCGCCTTTTGATGTGATCGTGGTGCAAGGGGCGGTGGAGCACATTCCCCAGGCTGTGATCGCGCAATTGGCGGAAGGGGGCCGTATTGTTGCGGTCTTCAGCCAAAAGGGCCAGGGCGCGGTTCGGGTCGGCTATAAAACCGATGGCCAGATGTCTTGGCGGTTTGCCTGCAACGCCTTTGCGCCTGTATTGAACGGATTTGTGAAAGAGCGCAGTTTTGCGCTTTAGGACCTAAAATGATTCTTTTGCCTGGGGGGCACAAATGTTTGGACGAAAATTTGCGGAATTCAGCTGTGCGGCCATCTTGATTTTGGCCACACCCAGTTTTGCTGTGGCAGAGAGCCTGCAGGACAGCCTGCGCAATGCGTACAAAAACAGTGGTCTTTTGGTGCAAAATCGCGCGCTTTTGCGCGCGGCCGATGAGAAGGTCGCTGACGCTGTGGCGGCCCTGCGCCCGGTGATCAGTTGGAGCTCAAAATTTTCTCATGTCTACAATGGTTTGACCAATAGCGATAGTTTGATCTCAAGTATCGACGCCAAATGGCTGCTTTATGATTTTGGCCGTTCGGATTTGCAGGTTGAAGTGCTGAAGGAAACTGTTCTGGCGACCCGGCAAGCATTGGTGTCGATCGAGCAAAATGTGCTTTTGAGCGCGGTGGCGGCGCATATGAATTACCGCCGGTCGGTGGAATTTGTGTCCCTGCGCCTGGCCAATGTGCAATTGATTGAACAAGAATTGCGCGCGGCTCAAGATCGGTTTGATGTGGGCGAGGTCACGCGGACGGATGTGGCATTGGCGGAGGCGCGTTTGGCCAGTGCGCGGGCGTCGCTTGCGGTGGCGCAAGGCGACTTGGCAAATGCCGCGGCGGAATATCATGCGGCTGTGGGCCAAAAACCAGGTGATCTTGTAACCCCCGCAAGCCTGCCAGACTTGCCAAAAGATGTTTCAGCGGCCATTGCGATCGCGCGCACCCATCACCCGGATCTTTTAAGTGTGCAACATGAGGTGGCGGCGGCTGAGCTCGCGCTGAAGGCCGCGCAGAAGGTTTACCGCCCAAAGTTTGAAGCGGGCGCAGGGCTCTCTAACGTGGATCTTGACGGCTCTTTGACACGCAATCTCAGTTTGACCGTCAGCGGGCCCATTTACAGCGGCGGCGCCATTGCCTCGGCCAGCCGTGCCAGGATGGCACAGCGTGACGCAAAGCGGGCCGGGTTGCATCTTGCCGGGCTTGAGGTTGAGCAGAACGTGCGCAATGCCTTCGTTGTACTGGACGTGGCGCGGGCCACGGGAGAGGCGACAGATCGGCAAATTGAAGCGGCCAGCGTGGCCTTTCGCGGTGTGCGCGAAGAGGCCTCTTTAGGAGCGCGGACCACTTTGGATGTGCTAAATGCGGAGCAAGAGCTTCTGGATGCGCGCGTGAACCGGATTTCAACACGGATCGATGAGCAAATCGCGAGTTATCGGCTGCTCGCCGCGATGGGGAAATTAACGGTAACGGAGCTTGCGCTTGGGGTGAAGACCTATGATCCGGCGGAATATTACAATCTGGTAAAGTCGGCACCGCGGGCCAGAAGCAAGCAGGGCGCGGCTCTCGATCGCGTCCTAAAAGACTTGGCTGGAAATTGAGCCGGGCGGCTGACTATGGTTCGCGCAAGCCCCGATGAAAAGGAGGTGCTGTGACCCGCAAGGACGACTATCCTGAGCCAGATGCTTTGGTTCTCTCTATGCGCAAGTTGATCTCTGACGCCCCAGTTTCGGCGCGGGAGGCAGGCGCGGTCGCCCCTTTGGTATTGCAAGCCAGCCAGCGGGTGGCGGCTCCGCCGTGTTTGGAGCCTCTGGTGCTCACCCGCGTGGAGGAAGCCGGCGCCGAGCAAGCGGATCCTGAACCGTCCAAGCCCGAGGCCCCGTTGTCGCATGATCGCGAATATTTAGAGGTCATTGCCAACCTCCGCCTTGCTCTGGCCGGTCCGATGCGCGACGAGCTGTCAAGCGCCGTTCGGACGATGATTGATGATCGCGATCCCTGAGCTTCGCTCAAGCGGCGTGCCGAGGTGCGGCGTTTACGGCGCGATGGGTCTGGCCAAAGCGATGAGCGCATCCACATCCAGATGCTGCTCGATAAAGTCGGCAAGTCGGTCCAAAGTGTCCTGCACAGCCGCATCATAGGACGCGAGCTGCGATTGCGTGCCCAGCATGGCCAGGACCTCTGCTCGAAAGCCGTCAGAGGCAAAAAGACCATGCAAGTAGCACCCGCGCACCCGCCCATCAGGGGAGATCGCCCCCTCGGGCCGGTCTGCGAGCTTGAGCCATGGGTTTTGGCAATCCGCTCCGCTGCTCTGACCGAGGTGAATCTCATAGCCCTCGACGGGCGTGTCGGTTTCGGCGCTGCGTGCTTTGGTCAATGATAAGTTTTTCTTTGGGACCATTGTGGTTTCAATATTCAAATATCCCAACCCATCGATGGAGCGCGGCGCGCCTTCGATCCCCTCTGGGTCATGGACCCTGCGCCCCAGCATCTGATAGCCGCCGCAAATGCCAATGATTTGACCGCCTCGGCGGTGATGGGCCTGCAGATCAATATCCCAGCCATTGGCGCGGAAATTTTCCAGATCACTGATGGTGGATTTGCTGCCGGGCAGGATCACGAGCGACGCATCACCGGGCAAGGGTTGACCTTGTTCAATAATCTCAACGGTCACATTGGGCTCGGCCACCAGCGGGTCGAGATCATCGAAATTGGAGATCCGCGCCAAACGCGGCACCGCGATTTTGAGTGCGCCACCGGCCCGTGTTGCAATATCCATCACATCTTCGGCCGGCAGTTTCCAAGCCTCGGAGAACCATGGCAAGACGCCGAGCGACACCCAACCGGTTTGCTCGGCGATGGCGTTCATACCCTCATCAAAGAGCGACACATCCCCGCGAAACTTATTGATTGCAAAACCTGTGATTCGGTCGCGATCCGGGGGGGGGAGAACCGCATGGGTTCCAACCATTTGTGCGATCACCCCACCGCGGTCAATGTCACCAATCAAGATCACTGGAACATTGGCGGCCTCCGCGAAACCCATATTGGCGATATCGCCGGAGCGTAGGTTGATTTCAGCCGGGCTTCCCGCACCCTCTATGACGACAAAATCGGCACTTTTGGCCAGGCGGTGAAAGGAGTCTAGCACCCGTGGCATCAAGGTTGGTTTGAGGGCCGCATAGTCCCGGGCTTTGACAGTGGTGAGCCTTTGGCCTTGAACCACCACCTGAGCCCCAATCTCTGACTCGGGTTTCAAGAGCACCGGGTTCATATCAACGATTGCGGGCCGTCCGCAGGCCAAGGCTTGCAGCGCCTGCGCGCGGCCAATCTCGCCACCGTCAACGGTGACCGCGGCGTTATTCGACATATTTTGCGGCTTGAAGGGGGTAGGGTGATGGCCGCGTTTGAGCAAGGCGCGGCAGATCCCGGCCACCAGGATGGATTTGCCGACGTTAGATCCGGCACCCTGGATCATAATCGCTTTGGTCATATGGCTCTCCTTGAGGCCTTGGCATGTTCGGCTCAAGTCAATACCAGTTTGGCGGTCCGAACATGGGCGCAGTTTAACCAGCGGCTTGCGCCGGAGCCATCTTTAATGCGGCAATTTTCTGCCTTTTTCGGCACGGCGAGTGCTGAAACGCAAAACGCGCCCATTTGGGCGCGTTGGCGGTCAAAACCGTCTGGAGGTTTTAAGCCGCTTCTGCCTGCTGGCGGCGTTCGCTCTCTTCGCGGCTCAGAGCCACGGAGGTGCGGATCCCCTTGCCAACGAAATCCATGAGGCCAGAGACCACACGTTCGTTGGGATCAATCCCGGCGCAGGAGAGCACTTCGCGCCCATCGCGAGAGCGGGCCCAACGCGCAATTTGCTCCGGTCCGTTACCATATTTTTTATCGTCCGCAATCGCGTCATCTAATGCAGCCAATACAACGGCAGCAAAGAGCTTTCGAGCACGGTTGCCCTGTTCGTTGTTAAAAGCGTTTCCGTCGACGAAATCTTTCATCCCGTGTCCTTTTAATTCTTACTCTTGAACTTTTCGATCTGCGCTCCTTATGCAGCATCGAAAACGATTCGGGTGGTCTCTTTTGGAATGCCTGCCATGCGCTGAATGCATAGCTCAAAGCCCACCCTCGGCGTCAGTCGTGGCTTGAAACCGCAACCTGGCTTCGATATAGGCGGTGTTGAATCAAAATCAACCTTTTATCCAAGGTTCTATACATGCCAAAGATTAACGGAAATGAAATACGCATCGGAAATGTGCTTGAGCACAATGGCGGCCTCTGGAGCGCAGTGAAGGTCGATCACGTAAAGCCCGGAAAAGGCGGGGCTTTTGCTCAGGTCGAAATGCGCAATCTGCGCAATGGATCGAAATTGAATGAGCGATTCCGGTCCGCTGACAAAGTGGAAAAGGTCCGTTTGGAGCAAAAGGATCAGCAGTTTCTTTATGAAAATGACGGCATGTTGGTGTTCATGGATATGGAAACCTATGATCAAATCGAATTGCCGGCGGAATTGCTTGGTGAGCGCCGTCCGTTTTTGCAAGATGGAATGACCGTTCAGATTGAATATCACGAGGCCGAAGCGCTGCATGCTACTCTGCCTCAAAAGGTGACGTGCAAAATTGTTGAGACAGAGCCTGTGGTCAAAGGCCAAACTGCGGCCAATTCGTTTAAGCCGGCGGTTTTGGACAATGGGTTGAAAGTTATGGTGCCGCCCTTCGTCGGGCCCGATGAGTTGATCATCGTCGACACTATTTCGATGGAATATACAGAGCGCGCCTAAACTGTGATGATCGCAGAGCCTGCGACCATCTCAGGTGCCATGCGATCAAAGCGCAGATAGGCCAATGCAAGCCCGCCATGTTGCGTATATAATACGCCGGCGGGTTTTTCATTGGCAAGAATGGCTGTGCCCATTGGCGCTGCCCCGGAAATTTTCACCTGCCGCAGGCCTTTGCGGAGTTCGGTTTTATGTTTCATACGGGCTACGATCTCTTGCCCGACATAACAGCCTTTTTTAAAATCCACCCCGTTCAGACGTTCGAAATCCATTTCCAGGATAAAGCGGTCTGGCGTTAATTCTATCCCGGTCTCTGGTATGATATGCGCCACGCGCAAGGCTGGCCAATCGATGACACCCGCCTCTTGCCGCCCGTAAGCGCGCCAGCCCAAATTTGGATCGCGCGGATCGGCAAATCCATCTGGCGGGACGCTGCCCAATCCGCAGCACAGCTCGATATCCACCTCGGCAATTTGCACATCTGCGCGCAGGCGATACATCGTCAGGCGCATGAGCAGGCTGGGGCAAATCTCTGTGGCCACGTCGATGAGCAGATCATCGGGCCGTTGCAAGACAAAGAAATCTGCAAGATATTTGCCCTGTGGGGTCAAGAGCGCCGTGTAATGCAACCCGGGCGCGGCAATATCATTTGTCACAAGATTTTGCAAAAAGCCAATCCGGTCAGCACCGGTGACTTGAAGTATGCTGCGGGGCTGTTCAGGCTGGGCCATGGCTGTTCCTTTGTCTGTGCTTTCCATATAAGCTGTTTTGACCGCAACGCCAGAGGCCTCATGTCCGCACCGATTTCCGTTGTCATCCCGACGCTTAATTCTGCCAGTGATCTGCCGGCGACCCTCTTGTCTTTGATGGAGGGATTGGATGCTGGATTGATCTGCGAGGTGGTTGTCACTGACGGCGGTTCGACAGATGCCAGCGGTGCTACTGCCCTGGAGTGGGGCGCCGAGGTGATAACCGGTGCCGCCTCGCGCGGTGGGCAACTGCGCCGAGGGGTGGCGGTCACGCGCGGCGCATGGGTGATGGTTTTGCATGCGGATACGATCTTGCAAGAGGGCTGGGCCGCGCAGGTGAAAGCCGAGATGCAGCAAGGCCCGCTGTGTTTTTCACTGGCCTTCCGCGCCAGAGGTCTTGCGCCCCGATGGGTGGCGGCCTGGGCTAATCTGCGCAGTGACCTCTTTGGATTGCCCTACGGTGATCAGGGGCTCTTGCTGCGCCGGTGCGATTATGACCGGGCCGGTGGCTATCCAGATCAACCCCTGATGGAAGATGTGGCGCTGGTGCGGGCATTGGAGCTGAAAATCCGCCGACTGCCAGCCCATGCGTTCACGCGCGCCGACAAATATCAGCAGCAGGGTTGGTTGCGTCGGGGGGCAAAAAACCTGGGCCTATTGCTGCGGTATTTATTGGGGGCAAATCCCGACGACTTGGCGCGTCGTTATCACAGGCCATAGCAAAGGTGGCGGCGGCGCCGGCCCGCCCTACGGGCTCTCTGAGTGGTCAAATTGCAGGCGGCATAGATCCGAATAATGCCCCCCCGCGGCAATCAGCTCTGCATGGGTGCCGCGCTCAATCACCCGGCCTTTGTCCATAACGATGATATGATCGGCAGAGACAATGGTCGACAGGCGGTGGGCGATGACCAAAGTGGTGCGGTTTGCGGAGAGTTTTTCTAAGGCGTCCTGCACAAGAACCTCTGATTGGGTGTCAAGCGCTGAGGTGGCCTCATCCAATAGCAAAATGGGCGTATCGCGCAGAAGCGCGCGCGCGATGGCGACCCGTTGACGCTGCCCGCCGGACAGGTTTGTGCCGCGTGGCCCGACGTCGGTGTCCATGCCTTGGGCCAAAGTGGGCAGGAAATCGGCCACATGGGCGGCTGAGATCACCTCACTGAGTTTCAACGGATCGACATCGCGCGCATCAAGTGTGATGTTTTCGCCAAGGGTTTCATCAAACAGCAAACTGTCTTGTGAGACCACGGAGATACAGGCCCGAAGAGCGCTCGGATCAATCTCCGTATTTGCCAGACCGGAGATCGTGATCTCGCCCGAGCTATGGGCGTAAAGCCGGGTGAGCGTATTGAAAATCGTTGTCTTGCCCGCGCCTGAAGCGCCGACAATTGCGGTGGTTTTCCCAGCAGGCGCGCGGAAGGAGACGCCGCGCAGCACGGGCGTTTCGCCAAACTCTAAGCTGACATTCTTAAATTCAATATCGCCAAAGGGCTGCACGGGTTTTGGATCATCCGGGCCGAGCAGGGTTGGCTGATGGTTGAAAATATCGCGCATTCTTTGAATGGAGACAGAGGCGGCATTGATCAGCCCAGAGATGCCCGCCAAGCGGCGCAGCGGTTCAAATGCCAATCCCAATGCACTGAAGAAGGCCATGAATTGCCCAACCGTTTTGGCGCCACTGATGATTTCATAGCCACCGTAAATAATCACACAGGCAAAACCAATGCCACTCATCACATCCACCAGCGAGGGGATAACGGCCGTTCCAAAGAGCGTTTTGACCTCCACCTCGATCTGCCGTTTTGTCAGGGCCCGATAGCGGTCGGTATAGTAGCGCTCCAGGCCATTGAGTTTAATCGTTCCCACGCCGTGGAAGGCTTCATTGAGGCGTGTGGCCATGTTGCCGGCGACTTCTCGGGCTTTAACGGCCTGTTTGCGCGTATAGCGTTGTGCCACCAGAGAGGGGAATAAGAGCAAAGGCGCGCCAACCAATGCCGCAAAGGTCCAGAACCAATCTATTGAGAGCATGACTGCAAATAGCGATACCAGCCCGATCAGATCTCGGGCCGCGCCGCGCACCAAAAGCGCCCATATTCCAGCGACGGCCTGCACATCGCCGTTGACCCGCTCCATCAGATATCCAGGTGCATAGCGGGAGAAAAAACTGAGATCCAACTGGAGCAGGTGGCGCAGCAAGTCATTTTGCAAATCGGCAACCGATTGCTTGGCAATTTTGGTCATGAGGACCCTGTGTACCACTGAGAGCACGCCTCGGATCAGAAATAGACCCAAGACAATGCCGCCCACCAACCACAATTGGCTTTTGCTTCCGCCAACAAAGACCCCGTCAAAGAGAGGCTGCATCATCCAGGCGAGCCCGCCCACCATGCTGCCTTCGATCATCATCAATACGACAATAACCGCCAAGACCCACATGTGGCGTCGCAGATAGGCGCGCCAGAGCCACAGAAACAAGGCGCCTTGTTTTATATCTTTGGGGGATGATGATTTCATGTCCATGGGCGCCTGTTAGTGCTTTGTGTGCGTTGCTGCAAGGGACGGCCGCTTGACGCGGCAGTAAACCGCGAATACCGATAAGCCATCATAATAGAGGTGAAATTCTATGTCACTGTCTCAAGGCCGCTCCTATCTCGCCATTCCAGGCCCCTCGGTCATGCCTGAACGCGTTTTGCAAGCCATGCATCAACCCTGCCCCAATATCTATGAGGGGGGATTGATTGAGCTGACTCACAGTTTGATTCCCGATCTGAAACATGTGGCTGGCACGGCCGGTCAGGCGGCCATCTATATCGCCAATGGCCACGGCGCTTGGGAGGCGGCGGTCTCAAATGTATTGGCGGCGGGTGATACGGTCTTGGTCTTGGCAACCGGTCGGTTTTGCACGGGTTGGGGCGAAATGGCCCGCGCGCTTGGGGTCACGGTGGAGACTCTTGATTTTGGCAATCACGCGACGATTGATTTGGCACAGGTCGAGGCCCATCTTGCTGCGGATAGGTCGGGGCGCATCAAAGCTGTGATGGCGGTCCATGTGGACACATCGACCTCTGTGCTCAACGACATTGCGGCTCTGCGGCGCAGTTTGGATGCCTCGGGGCATGGGGCTTTGCTCATGGTCGATTGTATCGCCAGCCTGGGCTGTGATAAATTCTTAATGGACGAATGGGGCGTCGATCTCATGGTCACAGCCTGTCAAAAAGGCTTGATGACCCCGCCGGGAATCTCCTTTGTGTTTTTCTCTGATAAGGCTGCCGCGGCGCGCAATGCGATGACGCGGGTGAGCTCCTATTGGGACTGGAACGCGCGCATCAATCCCGAATATTTTTATCAATATTTCTGCGGCACTGCGCCAACACAGCATTTGCTGGGGTTGCGGGAGGCATTGGATATGATTCTTGAAGAAGAATTGAGCCATGTCTGGGCGCGGCATGAGGCGATTGCGCAGGCGGTTTGGGCGGCTTGCGAGGCTTGGGGCCAAGGCGGACCATTGGCGATGAATATCGCCGAACCGGTTCTGCGCAGCCGCGCTGTCACGGCGCTTTCGATTGGAGCGCCCAATGGGCTCAATTTGCGGCGCTGGACCGAGCATCAAGCCGGTCTGACGCTGGGCATCGGCTTGAATATGGCCACAGATGACGATCCGAATGCGGATGGGTTTTTCCGCATTGGGCATATGGGGCATGTCAATGCGCAGATGATCATGGGAACGCTTGGCGCCATCCAATCTGGGCTGATGGCCTTAGATATTCCCCATGGCGAGGGGGGATTGGAAGCCGCGGCGCGGGTGCTGGCAAAGGCGACCCGCGGCTAGCCACGCCTAGGCTATTCTAGCCGGATCTTGCGGCTTTCAGGGCCTCCGGCAAGGTTTTTGCAACCAAATCCATCGCGGCGGCCTCCCCGCAAGAGATGCGGATGCAACGGTTCATCGGTGCCACGAATGGCATGCGGATAAACACGGCGCGCGCGATCATTTGCTCGAGGACAGCGCGGGCAAAATCGCCATCGCCGCCGCAATCTATCGTCACGAAATTTGTCGCTGAGGGCAGGGCGGTGAGGCCATTGTCTTGGGCAATCTGCGCGAGGCTCTCGCGGCTTTTCGCCACTTTTTGCTTGATGCCTTCCACATAGGCTTGGTCTTTGAGGGCCGCCAAGGCCCCGGCTTGCGATATTCGGGACAGGCCGAAATGATTGCGCAGTTTGTCGAAGGCAGAGATCAGCGATTTTGGCCCTATGGCATAGCCCACCCGGGCCCCGGCCATGCCATAGGCTTTGGAAAAGGTCCGCAGACGGATCACATTGTCCGTTTCGGGCCGCAAGTCGGGCGCAGTGCCGTTTGGCGCCAGGTCAATATAAGCTTCATCCAGCACCAAAAGGCTTGAACTGGGCAAATGATCAATCAAGTCCTGAACAACGGCTGCGCTGTGCCAGCTGCCCATCGGATTGTCGGGATTGGCGAAATAGACCAGTTTTGCGCCCAAGAGGCGGGCCTGCTCGGCAAGGCTCTGAGGGTCCTCGTGATCGCGCAGATATGGCACCATATGCAGGGTGCCGCCATTGCCGGCGGCATGGTAGTTGAAGGTCGGATAGGCCCCGTGGGAGGTGAGGATGGCATCTTTCGGCGCAACGGTCAGGCGGGTCAAGGTCAATAGCAGGCCGTCAATGCCTTCGCCCAGGGTGATATGGCCCGGATCAATATTGTGATGCGCGGCCAGCGCGTGTTTTAGATCATGGTTTTCCGGGTCGCCATATTGCCAAACCTCCTGCGCCGCTTGCGCCATGGCCTCAAGAGCACGGGGCGAGGGGCCAAATGGGCTTTCATTGGCCCCGAGCCTGGCCGAAAAAGCCTGGCCCAAGGCCCGCTCTTGGGTTTCTGGTCCGACAAAGGGGACGGTGGCTGGCAATGATTTGGCCAGGGTGGTGAGCGCATAATGTGACATGGCACGGTCTCCAGGCAAAAGTCTCTGCGCAGCCTATCCGATTTCTTCCAATCTTGCCAACGCCATAGAGAGCTTCGCCTCTTCCTCCTCACGGGCCTCAAGATTGGCGCGTGTTTCGGCCAGAACCTCTGGTGGGGCGGAGGCTGCGAAATTGGGATTGTTCAAACGCCCCCGAAGCCCCCCCAGTTCTTTTGCCAATTTACCCATGGTTTTCTCAAGTCGCATTTTCTCGGCCGCCACATCGATAATATCCGCAAGGGGCAGGCCGAAGGTGGCCTGGGGCGCTGTGATGGTGATGGCCCCTTTGGGCATTTCTGACACTTTGGTCACCTCGGTGATCCGAGCCATTTGCTGAATTTGCGCCATATTTGCCGCCAAAGCCGCTTCACCGGCCGGGCTGATGGTCACTTGCACCAGGGGCACTTTCGCACCGGCGGGCACATTCATCTGGGCACGGGCAGAGCGGATGGCATCAATCAATGCGATGGCCCAGCTGATTTCTTCGCTGGCGGCCTCATCGACCAATTCGAGCCCATAGTCCGGCCAGTCTTGATGCACCAGCATGTGGCTGCGCGGCGCTGTGACGCCCCAAAGCTCTTCGGTGATAAAGGGCATGATGGGATGCAATAAGGTCATAGATTGCTCTAAGACCCAAGCCAATGTGGTTTGTGTTTCCAATCGCCCGGCGTCGCCGCTGGAATGGCTGCCTTTCAAAATTGGCTTTGACAGTTCGAGATAGCGATCGCACAGGGTGCCCCAGATGAAACCGTAAAGCGCGGAGGCTGCATCATTGAAGCGATAGCCGGCCAGCGCGGCATCCACCGCCACGCGCAGCCGCCCAACTTCGCCGATGATCCATTTGTTGAGGGCCAAATCGGGGCTTGGAAGGGTATCGCTTCGGTGTTCAAAGGCCTCGTTAAATTGTGCAAAGGAACAGGCATTCCACAGCTTTGTTCCAAAATTTCGATATCCGGCAATGCGCTGCATATCCAGCTTGAGCACCCCGCCCAATGAGGCCATCGAGGCATTGGTAAACCGCAGAGCATCGGCGCCAAATTCGTCGATAATCTCCAGCGGATCGACCACATTGCCCGTGGATTTACTCATTTTCTTACCCTTGGCATCACGCACCAAACCGTGCAGGTAGACGGTGTTAAAGGGCACTTGATCGACCACGGCCAATTGCATCATCATCATCCGGGCCACCCAGAAAAATAAGATGTCAGAGCCGGTGATGAGATCAGAGGTAGGGAAAAACCTTTGCAGCATATCGTTTTGCGCATCGGCCTCAGCCTCTCCGCTCCAACCCAAAGTGCCGATGGGCCAAAGACCGGAGGAGAACCAAGTGTCGAGCACATCGGGATCACGCATGAGAGCGACGTCGGGGCCGGCCATGGCTTGCGCCTCTGCTTCGGTCGCTGCGCAATATTGTGCGCCGGTCTCATCAAACCAAACAGGAATTTGATGACCCCACCACAATTGCCGAGAAATGCACCAAGGCTCAATGTTCTCGAGCCAATGAAAATAAACTTTCTTTTCAGACTCCGGCAGAATTTTAACCCGGCCATCTCGCACCGCCTCAAGCGCAGGGGCGACGATTTTGTCCGTATCCACAAACCATTGATCTGTCAGCATCGGCTCAATCACCACTTTGGAGCGGTCGCCGAAGGGTTGCATGATCGGCTTGTTCTCGACCAAGGGCACGCGCTGTGTGACTTGCTGCCCCTCAGCATCGGTGACGGTTTGCTCGATCATCACCGCCAAACCTTCGCGGGTGATGTCATCGACAATTTTTTTGCGCGCCTCAAAACGATCCATGCCGCGATAGGCATCTGGGACCATATTCATGGCGGCAATCTTGGCTTCGTCAAAGCTCTCCTCTCCGTTGGCGATGCGCTGGGCGGTGGCTGCTTCTTGCGCATAGTCCCGCCCATCGGCCCGCAAATTGGCTTTGGTGTCCATCAAGTTATACATCGGAATGCCGGCCCGTTTGGCGACTTGATAGTCATTGAAATCATGGGCCCCGGTTATTTTGACCGCGCCAGAGCCAAAGTCTTTGTCTGGGTACTCATCGGTGATGATGGGAATCAAACGTCGCTGTGCTTTGGGCCCAACGGGGATTTCACACATCATCCCGACAATCGGCGCATAGCGCTCGTCAGAGGGATGTACCGCAACCGCACCGTCACCCAGCATGGTCTCGGGGCGGGTGGTGGCGATGGAGATATAGTCGCGCTCCTCTTGCAGCGTGATGTTGCCCTCTTCATCCTTCTCCACATAGGTATATGTAGAGCCGCCCGCCAAGGGATATTTAAAATGCCACATGTGACCGGCGACTTCGATATTCTCAACTTCGAGATCTGATATGGCTGTTTCGAAATGCGGATCCCAATTGACCAGACGCTTGCCGCGGTAGATCAGGCCCTTATTATACATTTCCACGAAGACTTTGATCACAGCATCGTGGAAATTCGGGCTATTTTCATGGCCCGTGCGCGTGTCACCCTGTGCGCCTGCCATGGTGAAGGCTGTGCGATTCCAATCGCAGGAGGCGCCCAGGCGTTTGAGCTGATTGACAATTGTCCCGCCAGATTGCTCTTTCCACTGCCAGACTTTTTCCAAAAACTTCTCACGCCCCAGGGCCACACGGCCCGGTTCGCCCCGCTCTGCCAATTGCCGCTCAACCACCATCTGTGTGGCGATGCCTGCATGGTCTGTCCCAGCCTGCCACAGGGTGTCAAAACCGCGCATCCGATGCCAGCGTACCAAGATATCTTGCAAGGTATTGTTGAAGGCATGACCCATATGCAGAACGCCCGTGACATTGGGCGGAGGGATCATGATGCAATAGCTTGACGCTCCGGGTTTGGCATTGGCCCCGGCTGTAAAACAGCCCGCGGCCTCCCAAGCTTTGTAAAGACGCTCTTCGGCTTCTGCTGCGTTGAATTTTTCCATGGCCATAGTAGGGGGTATCCTTCGAATTTGTCTCCGAATACCTATTTCTCCGGGCGAGTGAAAGCCCTAGCTGACCAAAGGCACGCGCGCGCCGGGGCGCAGGACAGCCGGGTCGTAGGGTTGTCGCGCAAAAACCTCGCGAACCCGCTGTGCAAAATGTTCAATCGGCAAGGTGTCATAGTCAGGATCAAAGCTGTTTTGGTCCCAGCGTTCGCAGAAGGTTGCACAGTCGTCAAAATAGATATGGCCGCGATAGGCTTCGCGCTTGTCGCGGTTGCCGCCGACGTGATGGCCATAATAGAGCATCTGAAAATCACCGTGTTTCTCGACAACCCAGGCGCATTGTTCCCGCACAAAGGGGCGCAGGATCGCGGCGGCATATTCGTCATGATTGTAGGGCGCGAAAATATCGCCAATGTCATGCAATAATGCTGAAACGATCCAATCGGTATCGGCCCCGTCGCGCTCGGCGCGCGTCGCAGATTGCAGCGAATGGCCCAAACGCGTCACCTGATAGCCCGAAAGACCTTCATCCAGCCCGACCAACGCTTGGAGCAGGCGATCGGCTGTGCCCTTGGTATATTCAATCTCATGTTCGGTGAGAAAGGCATAATCTGCGGCATCGCCATCTTTCATGGCGCGAAATTTGACTTGATCCATCATGCGTACATCTCGGCTTTACCCTTGGCGCCCGCCATCATGACTTTGGCCTGTTCAGTTCGAATTTCCTCATAGAGTAAAAGATCGTCCGGATGAAACAAGCCCCTTGGCGCATCGCAGAGGATGAAATTTCCAGTGTCGCAGTTGCCGCGCATCGGCACGCCGTAATCGGGCGCATTATTGGGTTTTTTGACATGCGGGCTTAAAAAGCGCATCACGACCCCAATTCTGCGGTCATCGCTTGAATTGGCGCCCGAGCCATGGATCATCAAGCCGTGGTGCAGGCTGATCTCGCCCGTCGCCAGGGCGCCGCTGGATTTGTCTTCCTCTGCCACATCCACTTTGATTTCTTGACCACGTGACAAAAGGTTCAGCTCATCAAAACTATCCTCATGGGGAATAATTGGGTTTTTGTGACTGCCTTTCACAAAATCCATACAGCCGCTTTGAGGCGTTGCCGGCGAGAGCGCCAGCCAAGCGGTGAGTATTCCATCAATTTCACCCAAGCCCCAATAGGCCAGATCTTGATGCATGGTCACCACATGTTTTGTATGCGGCTCCTTGATCAAAAACTCTGTGGAATACAGCAATATATCGGGCCCTAAAATACCCTCAACCACATCCAATATCGCGCTATGGGCGGCGATTTCATAGGCGAGCGGCAGGACGATATGCGCATTGACGCGCTTATAAACATTCAAAGCCCGGGGCAGGCCATTGTCGAGCCATTCGCTCTCAATCGCCTCCAACTGGGCGCGCCAGTCGGCACATTGCTGGGAGGAGACCGCGGGGATGGGACACAAAAAACCGTCCTCCCAATAGCTTTGGATCTGGGCATCGGACAGGCGTTGAGAGGTCTGGGCGTTTGGCATCGTGAACTCCTTATAGGCCCCAAATGCGCCATATCAAAAACCGGCAGTCTTGCCCGAAAACGACATCGGCGAATTAATCTGCTTGTGGCTGGACAGTCCGGAGCAGGTTGGTACTATTTCACAAAATCTAGGAGCAGATGCTTGGAAAAATTTGGGAAGAGCCAATCGGTTTTGCGGCGCGAAGATGATCGTTTCCTGACGGGGCGCGGGCAATATGTGGATGATACAGCGCCGGATGGGGCCTTGTATGGCTATGTGCTGCGTTCAAGCTACGCCCATGGGCGCATCACTGTGCTGGACACGCAGGAGGCGGAAGAGGCCGAGGGCGTCCATCTCGTGCTGACTGCGGCCGCGCTGGAGAAGGCGGGGCTCTCGGGCAAGATGGAAGCGAGTCTGGTCAAAAACCAAGATGGTCAATTGGCGCCGAACACAGATCGGTTTTTGCTGGCCAAACACAAGGTGCGCTTTGTGGGGGAACCGGTGGCCATGGTGTTTGCCGAGACCTATGCGCAGGCGCGGGCCGCGGCCGATCAGATTGAGTTCGAGGTCGATGATTTGCCGGTGCATCTTGAGGTGCAACCGGGCGGGCCCGATTTGCATGATGCAGCACCGAATAATGTGGCCTTTGATTGGGCGTTGGGCGATCGCGCGCAGATGGAGGCGGTGAAAGCCAAAGCGGCCCATGTGTTGAGTTTTGAGATTTCTGACAACCGTGTGATTTGTAATTCCATGGAGCCGCGCGGCTGCTGGGCGCAAATGGAAGATGGGCGGGTGCACCTCTGCGTAAATGGTCAGGGGGTCTGGTCGCAAAAGGGGCAATTGGCGAGGATGTTGGGCCTGGCTGAAAGCGAGATTCGTGTGACCAACCCCGACGTCGGTGGCGGCTTTGGCATGAAAGCCATGACCTATCCCGAGTATTTTCTGACCGCGCAGGCGGCGCGCATGCTCAATCGTTCGGTGCGCTGGATGTCGGACCGATCGGAGGCGATGCTGTCGGACAATGGTGGCCGGGATTTAACCTCGACGGCAACGCTGGCTTTGGATGCCGACCATAAGATCATCGGTTATCAGGTGGAGACGCTGGCCAATATGGGCGCCTATTCGGGTCAATTTGCGCAGCCCATTCAAACGCAGCTGTTTTCGAAAGTTCTAACCGGTCTTTACGATATACCGGTCGCGCATCTGCAAGTGACCGGGATTTATACCAATACCACGCAGGTGGATGCCTATCGTGGGGCTGGGCGCCCTGAGGCGATCTACGTTTTGGAACGGGCTATGGATTATGCGGCCCGTGCGCTGGGCCTCGACGCTTGGGAATTCCGCCGGCGTAACTTCATCGCACCAGAGAAATTTCCCTATAAAACGGCCAGCCATGTGCGCTACGACGTGGGGAATTTCGGTCTTGTCTTGGATCGTTTGGCCCAAGAGGCCCGTCTCGAAGACTTTGCAGCAAGGCGCGCTGCAAGTGCGCAAAAGGGTCTACTGCGCGGCTTGGGGCTGTGCTGCTATATCGAAAGTATTTTGGGCAACCCGACCGAGACCTCGCGGGTTGTGTTTCAGGCCGATGGCAGCGTTGATCTTTATGTGGGCACTCAGTCCGGGGGGCAGGGGCATGAAACGGTTTATGCCCAATATCTGGCCGATCAAACCGGCCTGCCGGTGGAACAGATCAACGTGATCCAAGGCGACAGCGATCTCATTCCCACCGGAGGCGGAACCGGTGGATCGCGCTCCGCGACGGTGCAAAATTCCGCGACTTTGGCCTTGGTTACTGTGATGACACAGGCTTACAAGCTCTTTTTGGCGGAGCATCATGAGGTCGATCCCGCGGATGTGAGTTTTGATGACGAGGTGTTTCGGATTGCCGGTTCAAACGTGGTGTTCAGCTGGTTGGATGCGGCCAAATTGGCGCGTGAGGCGGGGCAGTCGGCGCTTTTGGATGTGACGCATTCGGCGACTTTGGATGATTTGAGCTTCCCCAATGGGGCGCATTTGGCGGAAGTGGAAGTTGATCCGCAGACCGGACAATCACAGGTCGTGCGCTATGTTATCGTCGATGATTTCGGCTATCTTCTCAATCCCATGTTGGTGGAGGGGCAAGTGCACGGCGGCGTGGTTCAAGGGCTTGGACAGGCGATGATGGAACATGTGGTTTATGATGACAACGGCCAGCTCCTGACCGCCAGCTTTATGGACTATGGCATGCCGCGGGCCGCGGATGTGCCGATGTTTGAGTTCAACTCCGTCGTGGTGCCCTCAACCGCCAATCCCATTGGCATGAAGGGTTGCGGTGAGGCGGGCACCATTGGCTCGATGGCCGCTGTCGCCAATGCGGTGATGGATGCTTTGGCCTCAAAGGGTGTCATGCGGGCGGATATGCCCTTCACGCCGCAGCGGGTTTGGAGCATGCTGCAAAACGCAGGCTAAGTCGTTATGTCTCTCTGGCATTGGATCAAGTCCAAGATTTGGCAGAACCGCTTTGGCCAGCTCGTGGAAAATGCGGGTTCTGCCTCTGGGGTCGCACCGCGCCGAATGGTGCATGTTGTCGTGATGGACGGCACGCTCTCCTCGCTTGAACAGGGATTTGAGACAAATGCCGGACTGGCCTATCAGCTTTTGAAACGCAGCGCGGGACCAGGTCTGACAGTGCATTATCAACCTGGGCTGCAATTTGACCGGGGCAATTTCTTGGCATCGGCCTGGTCGGTATTGACCGGCAGCGGTTTGGATTTGCAGATTCAGCAGGTCTACGGCGCCTTGGCGAGCCGCTATGAACTGGGGGATGAGATTTTTTTGATTGGCTATTCGCGCGGTGCCTTTGCTGCGCGCTCTTTGGCGGGATTGATCGATCGGGTCGGCTTGCTGCGGCGCGATCAGGCGATGCAGCGGCATGTTTCCATGGCCTATCGCCACTACCGGGACGGCAGCGCAGACCTGCGGGCCTTTGCTGAAGAATATTGCCACTCAGATGTCCCCATCGCGGCGATTGGGGTTTGGGACACGGTCAAAGCGCTTGGGCTGCGCTTGCCGGGCCTCTGGCGGCTGTTCGAGAGCAAATACCGGTTTCACAACCATCAGATCAGCGCATGTGTCGGCGCCGGGTTTCACGCTTTGGCCTTGGACGAAACCCGCGACACCTATCGGCCAGAGATGTGGGAGGATCCAGCCGATCGGCAGGTCCTGGTGCAGCAGGTCTGGTTTGCTGGAAATCATGGAGATGTGGGCGGGCAAGTGATGGGATCTCCGCAGACACGGCCCCTGTCCAACATACCCTTTGTTTGGATGATGCAGCGATTGCAAGAGCAAGGCCTTCCTTTGCCCAAAGCTTGGGCAGAGGAGTTTGTGCAAGATGTTCATGCGCCCTCGACCGGCAATTGGAGCGGATTGAATTGGGTGTTTTGGGCGCGGTCTCGGCGTTTGGTTGGACGCTTTCGCTCAGAGTCAATCCATCCCAGCGTCGCGGATGGGCGGCCTGGGCGCCGCATCGGCTTGCATGATGATGCAGGTGGTTGAGCCGGTCGCATAGAGCTTGCCATCGTCCGCGCCGCGGATTTCTCCGGCGGCCACGCCGGTGGATCGGCCGGCATGCTGCACCCATCCGCGCGCGATAACGGGCTGGCCGATTGGAATGCTGCGGGTGATATTAACCTTATATTCAAGCGTTGTGTAAATGCTGCCTTTTGGCACTTTGGTCATCACTGCGCAGGCCATGCAGCTGTCTAATACCGCACCATACCATCCGCCGTGCAGCCCGCCCATTGGGTTGGTGTGATCAAATTCCGGGACTCCGGCAAAGGTTACAGCGCCCTGTGAGACCTCGGTCAGCTCATAGCAGAGCAGGCGCGCGATGGGCGGGTGCGGCAGAGCGCCGTCGCGCATGGCGCACATAAATTCATACCCGGACATCGAAAGAAGCTGCGCGCGGGTGGGCAAATCCGAAAAATCTCTCGCCTCTGCCATCTCGAGCTCCCTGCGCTGCGCTATCGGTCCAGCCTAACGCGGCACAGGGAAGGCTTCAAGCCACGCGGCGTAGGCTTTGTTTTGGTGCCTTTCCCAAAGCGGTGCAGACCGCACTGACCACTTCGGCTCTGTTCATCGTGTAAAAATGCAGATGCTCAACACCGTTTTGGATCAAACGGTCACACAGCTCGCTGGCCTGGGCAATGGCCATCATCTCGGCCCGGCCCTCGCGCTCGGCGCGGGCGAAGCCCTCTGCCAGGTCTGGGGCGATTGAGGTGCCACAGCTGCGGGCGATGGCTTGGGTCGCTGTCCAATTTTGCACAGGCAAAATGCCAGGGATGATCGGCAGTGTGATCCCCTGCGCTGCGGCCCTGTCGCGGAAGCGTAGAAAGAAATCTGCATGGAAGAAAAATTGCGTGATCGCAGCGGTAGCGCCGGCATCTTGCTTGCGCTTGAGCCAATCTAAATCACTCTGGGCGCTCTGTGCCAAAGGGTGCACCTCTGGATAGGCGGCGACGAAAATGTCCTGCAGCCCGTATTGCTTGGCACATGCGATTAAATCCATCACATCCAAACCCTTGGGTGCTGAATCCCCGCGCAGAGCGATCAGACCCTCCGCGCCAGCCTCCTGTGCCGCTGTCAGATAGGCCCGAAGATCAGCCGGGTGTTGGGTTGCACAGGTGATATGCGCCTGCAAACGTCCCAGCTCGGAGCGCCGCAAGGCCCGTAGGGTGTCTAGGGTTTGAGCGGGATCCTTGGCGCAGGTTACGGAGGAAAATTCTGGCGCGAATTCCGCGAGCGTCTCAGCTGTCCGGCTCAACGAAAAAGCGGCTGTGACAGTTTTTGGTGAAAAAAATTCAAACGAAATATGGGTCATTCTATCCTCATTGAAGCTGGCTTGTATTGACAGTGTCAGAGGATTTATGATTAATCAAATTCATAAAATTCAATTTAGTTATGAGGAATTTTACGAATGCACTTTGATCTACGCCACCTGCGTGCCATTCGCGCCATTGATAAATGCGGTGGGCTGTCGCGTGCGGCGGATATGCTCAATCTCACACAATCGGCCCTGTCGCATCAAATCAAAGGGCTTGAGGATCAGGCGGGAGTTGATCTTTTTGTGCGGCGCACCAAACCGCTGAAATTGTCGGCAGCCGGGCAGCGGCTGCTGAAACTGGCCAATCGGGTGTTGCCAGAGGTTGAGGCCACCGAAGAGGAATTTCGCAGCTTGTTGTCGGGCAAATCAGGACGGTTGCATATCGCCATTGAATGCCATGCCTGTTTTGAATGGCTGTTTCCGGTTCTGGAGGCCTTTCGCAAGGCCTGGCCCGACGTAGATGTTGATATCCGCCCGGGTCTGGCCTTTGAGGCTTTGCCGGCCTTGGCGCGTGAGGAGGTGGATCTGGTGGTCTCCTCCGATCCAGAAGAGCATCCCGATCTCGAATTTTCACCGCTGTTTGATTATGAACCTGTATTTGTTGCCTCAAGCCAGCACAGCTTGGCGCAAAAATCTTGGATTGATGCACAGGACTTTCGCGATGAGATCTTGATTACCTATCCGGTAGATCGGGCGCGCCTGGATGTATTCTCGCAGCTTTTGATGCCCGCCAAGGTCGAGCCTCGCACGGTGCGCCAGGTGGAGCTGACCGCGGTGATTTTGCTTTTGGTTGCCTCCAATCGCGGCGTTGCGGTCCTGCCCGATTGGGTCGTGCGTGAGGTGCGGTATAACTCTGATTACGTCACCCGACCGCTCACCAAGCAGGGGCTCACGCGCAGGCTCTATGCTGCAACCCGCCGAGAAGACACAACAAAACCCTTTATGGCGCATTTGCTCAAACTTGCCCGCAGCGAGCCAGTGAAATTGCAACGCAGCTAGGCCTTGGCAAGCAGGCTTCGGCGGCGTATAGCCCAGCCTGATCTGCAGGAGCATCACCATGGTACAAAGCGCTAATATGAACGTAATGATCGCGACAGCGCGCAAAGCTGGACGCGCCTTGGCGAAAGATTTTCGCGAGGTGGCCAATTTGCAAGTCTCGGTCACAGGCGCCAGTGATTTTGTCGCCCGCGCGGATATGCATGCCGATAAGGTGGTGAGAGAAGAGCTGATGGCGGCCCGTCCGACCTATGGGTACTTGGCAGCGGAAAGTGCTGAAATTGAAGGTAAAGATCCGACCCGCCGTTGGATCGTGGATGCCATGGTGGGTGTCACCAATTTTCAACATGGCATGCCGCATTATGCGGTGACGATTGCTTTGGAGCATAAGGGCGAGATTGTGGCCGGCGTGATTTACGATGCCGCGCAAGACGAATGTTTTTTCGCGGAAAAAGGCCAGGGCGCTTGGATGAATGAATCCCGTATGCGCGTGTCTGGGCGTCGCAGCCTGTCTGATTGCGTCTTCGCCACTGGCCTGCCATCGGCGGGCCGCGCGGACTTGCCGCAAACTTTGACTGATCTGGCGCAGCTTTTGCCGGTCTCCTCTGGGGTGCGCAATCTTGGCGCTGCTGCGCTGGATATGGCCTATGTGGCTGCGGGCCGAGTGGATGGATTTTGGGGGCGCCGCCTGCAAATTTGGGATGTCGCCGCTGGCATGATCATTGTGAAAGAGGCGGGCGGATTTTCTGAGGCCATTCAACCCGGTGGTGATGTTTTGCAAGATGGAACGGTGATTGCCGCGAATGACCAAGTCTTCGCGCCTTTCTGCAAGATCATCCGCAAGGGCAGCTGACACAGGGCGCCTTGACCCCGCGATAGGTCACGGCCCTAATCTAGGGCGTTTGGCTTCGTCGCAACAAAACACGCTCCATGCTTGACAGATGGCCGCTTTGCGCCACTTTGGTCCTATGCGTGTTCTTCTCATTCTCATATTCACCGCCTTCACAACAGGCGCGTTGGCCCAGTGCCCAAAGCCGCCCGAGATCTCCAAGGATCTCGATCAAGCCTATCGCAGTCTCAAATTCGCGAAATTTCCCAAAGACGCGCAAGCGGCTACGGCTATACTTTGGAGCCTATGGACCCGTGCACCTGACAATCGGGCACAACGTTTGCTCAACCGAGGAATGATGAACCTTCGGTTGGGCGACTTGGTGGCCGCCGAGGGATTCTTGACCGCCCTCATTGAATATTGCCCCGATTACGCCGAGGGTTACAATCAACGGGCCTTCGCGCGCTATCTGGCTGGGAACTTCGAAGGGGCCTTGCCAGATTTGGTTCGGGCCCTCTCCATCCGGCCGCGCCACCTTGGCGCTTTGTCGGGCAAAGGGCTGACCCATTTGGCCCTCGGACAGCCGGAGCTGGCCGAAATTGAATTTCGAAAAGAATTGGCATTAAACCCATTCACCGCCGATCGGGATTTGATCCCGAATTTGGGCACGGATTTATAAATAATCTGCCTTTACACGCCCGGCATTTTGCCTATGTTCGCCGCTGTGCCCGCGTGATGGAATGGTAGACATAGAGGACTTAAAATCCTCAGGCTTAACGGCCGTGCCGGTTCGAGTCCGGCCGCGGGTACCACCAAAATATTAGCCGCTGATTTGGAATTGGTATTTTCCATGGTCCCGGTTGCGCCGCAGCCCCGGCCCAGAGGGCCGCTGGCCAATCGCTCTGGCCCCAGATCTGTGCTGCGAGAGGTTTCGCTGGGGTGAGATCAGGCCCACCACAGGGGTTCGGGTTCTTCACATTTTTGAATATTATAGACCCGCAGTTGCTCGAGCAGCCAATTCATGCGGTCAGGGTCTTCGGTAAGATAGGGCTTTGCCAGTGTGACAATATCTTGAGCCGGCGTGCGGAATTCCGCGGTCCATGCGGCGAGTTTAAACAATATCGGAACAAATGAGATGCCCGCTTCCGTAAGGTAATAGGGTTTCTTTTGCGCATGGTGCTCGGAGGTTCCGATTTCCAGCAGTTTAAGGTCCCGCATCAATTTCAAACGCGCAGAGAGCGAGCCCGAAGAAATATTCTCTCTGTTGTTATTTAAGATGTCGTTAAATGTGCGCCGGTTAAATAATGCAATATCGCGTATGATAATCGCAATCCATTTGTCGCCGAGGAGATGAGACGCAAGCCCAATCGGGCACATGTTTTCCTCGACGAATTTTTCGTCGAGACCATTCTTTACATCCAACATTAAACCATTCCACCAATTAAACCACTGTTATAACAACAGTGGATCGCCAGTTTTTGCGCGTCAATTAAATTTTTGTAAGACCGGTGCAATATTTGACATAGTTTAAAATAATCCTTCGATTAGTCTAAAATTTAGACGATATGATGTGTTTTGTATCTTTGGCCAAACACTATTTGAAACTGTTTAAGGGAGTCGGATGATGATGGTAAAACTAACGCAAGATCTTGCGCGTGGGCTTGGTCCTTGGAAGGATATGTATCACGAAAATCAAGCAGTGTTAAACGCTCTTGGTGCGCGTCTTATATTTGCGGGTACGGAAAAAGATGATGACAGCAAACTGACTGTGATCATCGATTTTGACTCTCTTGAGGCAATGAAAGCTTTCGGCGGACATGAGGAATTAAAAGCCAAACGTGCGGCCGCTGGAGCGCTCTTAGACACCACGGTGATCACCGTTATGAGCGAAGGTTCCTTTGCCGGATGACAGATGCAGTGGCATCGGTTGCACGCCGAAAAATGAACGTTAGGGAGAATATAAATGACTGTTTACGATAAGTTGCACAAGGTTATGGAAGATCGAAACGTTGAAGGTTACGTCGATCTGATACATGAAAATGCCGAGATTATATTTCATAAATCGGGCAATCGCTTTGATAAAAGTGAATGGGCCTCCATGGTGGCTGGGATGATGGGTAATCCCAAATTCGTGAGCGATTCATCGCGCTGTGTTTATGAAAATGACGAGATCTTGGTCGCTCATAATTTCATGTCTTATCCGGATAATACCAAGGAAGCTGTTATGTTGGTGTGCATGCTGAAGGATGGGCAAATAATCCGTATGGAAACCGGGGCCACACCGCTGGGGTAACGGTCTTTTTCGTCAGTGCTTAAGGGAGAAATTTAATGGCTAATCTGCTTGTTCACATCCACAGTGGACCTGAGTTAAAAAATAAGCTCACCCTTGGGCTGCTTGTCGCCAAAACGGGGGTTGCACAAGGGCATAGTGTCAAACTGTTTTTGGCCGCTGATGCTGTGCACGCTCTGGCGTGTTGGGCAGAAGGGGACATTGTGGGGCAGGGGACGGGCGATGCTCATTTGCACTTACAGGCTCTTGCCGCGGCCAATGTTCAAATCATGGTCTCGGGAATGTCTGCGAAAGCGCGCGGTTATGATGACACTCTTCTGGCCGGCTATAACGCTTCCTTTGCGATGCCTGACACGCTTATTGCCTTGGCCTTAGATGCCGATACGGTGCTGTGTTATTGAAGCCGCTATAGGGTCTTAACCGCGGGCATAAGGCTTGATGTGCAAGGGGCCTATCTGCCCTGCGCGCCCGGGTGTTGAGGCAGACCCATTGCGGCATCCTGTCGGCTGCGCGGCGGTTATGGCTGCTGCGGTAGCTGGGCCAGTTCAGCTTCTATCAAGCGGGTTAATTTTTGCGACAGGGGCCGGGTGGATGCGCCCCAAGTTGCCAAGACCTGGCCGTTACCACCGATCAAAATTTTGTTAAAATTCCATCGTGGCGTGAATCCGCTTTGCGCACGCACGGCCTTAAAGAAAGGATGCGCCTGCGCGCCTGTGACCGTAAGCGTCTCACTCATTGGCATATCAATGTCGTAATTCAAGGCACAAAAATTTTTGACTTCTGCATTGCTCTTAAACTCCTGATTAAAGTCGTCCGAAGGCACGGCAATCATTCCAAAGCCCGCGCCGCGGTAAGTGTCGTAGAGTTTTTGCAAATCGGTGTATTGTTTTGTGAAGGCGCATTGCGACGCGGTATTCACCACAAGGTAGGGTTTTCCTTGCCATTGTTTTGTATGGATAAGCCCGCCATCCATCGATGGGAAACTATAGGCCCCAAGCTCATTGGCCGCGCTCAAGCGCGGCAGACCCGCCGCAATCGATGCTGCTATGAGAAGTATCGTGGCCCAAACTATGCGTGTCTGTCTCTGTGTCATAGGGGTTCTACGCATCACACGCCGATTTGGATCAACCCTATGCAAGACCAACGCAAGATTGTGTCTGCGGGTCCCAGGTGGTTCCAGGCAGGCAAAAGGCCTGCGGGTCCGTGCCGCGATCTGGGCAGCTTGGGGCCTCTTGGGCGAGGCCGGTTGTGGCGCAAATGATTATAAAAAGAGATGTGAGAATGGGCTTCTTCATATGTGTCTCCAGACTATGCCAACGCGCAGCCCCAAGCAGGCCGATCGTCGGGCCGGGCTATTTTTTTGCGCGCATACTTTGCACCTGGTGAATGAGCGCATCGGCGCGGCGTTTGGTCATGCCAAATTGTTTGCGCAGCCGCTCGAGGTCCGCTTTTTCGCTATGGTCTAAAATACCATCTAACAGCGCTTTGCGCACCTGATCTTCAAAAATAATATTTCGCCGCTCCATCTGCGCATTGAAAGAGGAGGCGACAATACCCGTGATCAATGCCACCACAATCACCCCTAAAATTGCCGATCCGACAGCGATAAGTTTGCCTGCCACGGTGATGGGGGTGATATCGCCATAGCCAACTGTGGTGAGCGTAATCAGAGCCCAATACATGGAGTCGGGAATTGACTGAAAGCCCGTTGGATGGGTTCTATATTCTGCAAAATACATCAATGTGGACGAGAGGATGAACAAAATCGCGAAAAGGTAACTGGCAGCGTAAAACGAACGCTTTTCCTCATTAATGGCCTCAAACAGATCCTCCATAGCCGAATTGTAATGCGACAATTTTAGGATGCGAAGCAGCCGCAATGCGCGCAAAATCCGCAGATCTAAATAGGGGAAGAATGCGCGCAGATAGAAGGGCAAAATGGACAAAAGGTCGACCAGGCCACTGAAGCTGAGCATGTATTTGGCGCGCGCTTTACAGGCGCCAACAAAGCTGCGCGGGCCCGAGATTTTGCTCGGTGCAACCCAAACACGGCAGAGATATTCGACCGTGAAAATCCCCACGCTTATGATTTCTATCCATATAAATAGTGTCTTATAGGCCGAATAGAACCGAGGCACGGATTCCAAGGTGATGGAGATGATGTTGATGATGACCAAAGCCGTGAGGAACAAGTCGATGCTTCGGCTGACCCTGTCGCCCACATCTGCACGCTCTAAAATCTGATTGAGCCGGTTTTGCACCTCGCGGTATTTTGACATCTACACCCCCTATTTTACGCAACGATGGGGTTAGCATGATTGCCAAAGCGCGCTTTGGCAAGATTATCTGAGGATTTTGCCCTCGGTGACCACCCTGGATCGGTGAATTTATCTGCGCCTTAGCCCCGTGAGATGTGCCCGCCGGGCCGGGCTTAGGCAGGCGTTCTGCCTGTTTAACTTTTCCTAATACAGCTCTTGCAGGATTTACGCGACGACAAAGCCCCTTCGCTCATCCTTCCGATCGTTTGGTCCAGGCCCTTGGAATGCGGGCCGGATTGCTGGTGGCTTTGCATCATTAAAACATCAAGAGGAAAAAATGACTGATAAAAAAATATTGCACAAGGGCGTCGAAAATCGGGCCATTGGAATTTGGGATGATCTGTACCGGGGGCTGCCGGGGCCGGTGAAATCATTCTTATCGGTGATCATTGTCAGCACCACGCTGATGCTTGGCGCGTTGTTTTTCACAACCCAGCTTCTGCCCGGTGCTGACAGTTTGATCCCCACATTGGTGGATGCGCTGGAGCGGCAGATTGAGGGGCAGAATGTCAAGAATGAGCAGCTTGAAATCTTGGCCCGCAAGATGGTGCAAATAGCCGCCTCTGTGCAGCAGCTCACCGAAGAGTTGGCGCAATCCAATGATCGCTTTCAAAGCTCGGTCGATGCGCTGCGCCGTGATGTGACGATTTTGCAAGAGCATTGCCACGGAAGAGGTGGCGGTAGCTGCCAATAGGAGGGCGACATGCATGATATTGAAGAAATGACCGCCGAGATTGTCCGGCGCGAAGGCGGTTTTGTGAATGATCCGGATGATCCGGGCGGGGCAACAAAATACGGGGTCACCATCCATACCCTGCGCGCGCTGCGCGGATCGGCAACCTTGGCGGATGTCAAAGCCCTGACGGAGGCGGAGGCGGTTGCTATCTTCAAAAGCCAATACTTCGAGCGGCCCAAGATCAACCAACTGCCCGCGCCATTGCAAGCCTCGGTCTATGATATGCAGGTCAACGCCGGGGCCAATGCGATCAAAATTTTGCAGCGTCTTGCAACTGATTTTGGCGAAAAGCTGGCGGTAGACGGTGTGCTGGGCCCGAAATCCATTGGCGCCATAGACCGGATTTACCAAAAGGCCGGGGCGCAGTTTGTCGATGCCTACGGTATCGCGCGGCGCAATTACTATTTCCGAATTGGCGACCGGCGGCCGGCCTCACGGAAATATTGCGTGACCCGAAACGGCAGCAAGGGCGGCTGGATCACCCGCGCCGAGGAATTTATCCGCCAGCGCTATCATTTGAGCCAAGAGGATTTTGAAAAGAGGATTGCGACATGGGCTTGATGTCATGGATTTTGGGCGGCGGTGCGAAACAGGCCGCTGCCGCGGTGGGGCAAGTGGCCGGGGTGTTCAAACCCAATGCTGAGGCCTCAGAGGCGCGCGGTCATGCCTATGATGGGGCCGCTTTGGGGCAATATGCCGCCGAATTTGCCCATCCGCGCCGGGGCTGGTTTGACGGGCTGGTGGACGGGCTAAACCGCCTGGTGCGGCCGGTGATCACCTTCGGGCTTTTGGGGATCCTGCCCGCGGTGGTGATCTGGCCCGAGGGGGCCGCCATTGCCTTTGCCGCCCTGGCGCTTTTGCCTGCGGGCTATTGGGCGCTGGTGACGGTGATTGTCGGGTTTTACTTCGGCGGGCGTATGCAGATCAAAGCGCAGGATTTCCAAAAATCCGTGCAAGAGGCCGCAGACCGCGCCCCAGAGGTGATCGCCAATATCAAACGCCTCCGCACCGCCCTCTCCCCCAATGAGGCCGCCGACGACGACCCCGAGCTTGCCCTCGAGCTGGCGCAGGGCCTGGACAGCGACAACCCGGCGCTGCGGGATTGGTCGGCAAGGGGCCGCGGGGAGGGCGCTCCCGGGTCCTAGGGCAAAGATTGCACATGCAGGAGTTTTTCACCATCAAGACTGAGCAGGTAAATCTGGCGATTTTGGTCGATCACGATCAATTCATTGGCCGTTCGGCTGACTGAGAGCACCTGGGTCCCCTCGGGCAGGGCGGTTATTTCGGGGAAAATTGCGACAGGGCTCTGCAAGCGGATGACAAGCACTGTAAAGATCGCTATGAGACCCACAATCATGGTGGCTGTGAGCGTTGTGACCAGCCGCCGTAAAAACCGCAAATTCGCCGGTTCAGTTGGATTTGCCGGAACCTCAGATTGATCTGCCATGACTGATGTCCTTTTTACCATTGGAGAAAACCCTCCGCCGCGCCTTGATAAAGCCTTAGCGCGGAATGTGCCAGAGCGGGCCATTAGCCGGTCGCGCCTGATGCGCATGATTTCGGAAGGCGCGGTTGAGGTGAATGGCGCTGTGGTGACCGATCAAAAGGCTCGGGTGCAGGAAGGCGATGATATTGTCATTCGCCTGCCAGAAGCTGTGGAAAGCCACATGCTGCCGGAAGATATTGCGCTCGAGGTTCTGTTTGAGGATGATGATTTGATTGTGGTCAACAAGCCGGCCGGCATGGTTGTGCATCCGGCCCCCGGTTCGCCTTCAGGAACTTTGGTCAATGCGCTTTTGGCCCATTGCGGCGAAAATCTCTCTGGTGTGGGCGGGATGAGGCGTCCTGGGATTGTGCACCGGATTGATAAAGACACCAGTGGGCTTTTGGTGGTGGCCAAATCTGACGCGGCCCATCAAGGTTTGGCCGATCAATTTCTGGATCACAGCATTGAGCGCCTATATACGGCGGTGTGTTTTGGCGTGCCCTCGGCGGGCGATCCGCGGCTCATGGGCCTGGCGGGCACGTCGTTTGAAGCGGGCAATCAGCTCAAGATCACAACCCAATTGGCCCGCCATAAGACAGATCGCCAACGCCAAGCGGTGGTGTTGAAAAATGGGAAACATGCCGTGACCCGCGTGCGGGTGTTGCAGGAATTGGCCGGCGGCGCTGCCGCGGTGGTGGAATGCAAATTGGAGACCGGGCGCACCCACCAAATTCGGGTGCATATGTCCTATGCCGGTCATGCTTTGCTTGGGGATCAGACCTATAGCCGCAAACGCAAATTGGCTGGCGCCTACACCGAGCAAGTTGCAGCCTTCCCGAGGCAAGCGCTGCATGCGGGGCTCTTGGGCTTTAAGCATCCGATCACGGGCCGTATGCTGCGCTTTACGAGCCCCTTGCCAGCGGATATGCAGGATTTGATTGCGCTTTTAAGCCTGTAGAGGCTGGCGCGCCTTTCCGTGCTGGCCCAGATGAATAATATTTCCCCGCCCCCTTGAAACGGAGCAAAGCTGAACGCATATCTATGTTAAGCCCATATACATGGGGATGAACATGAGGGAGCACGATGGCAAATTACGCAAATTTACCTGCACCAACGCCGGATGGGGGATTGAACCGCTATATGCAGGAGATCCGAAAATTTCCAATGCTGGAGCCGGAAGAGGAGTATATGTTGGCCAAGGCTTGGGTGGAGCGGCAAGACAGCGGCGCGGCGCATAAGTTGGTGACCAGCCACCTGCGTTTGGCGGCTAAAATCGCGATGGGCTATCGCGGCTATGGCTTGCCTCAGGCGGAGGTCATCTCGGAGGCCAATGTCGGTTTGATGCAGGCTGTCAAGAAATTCGACCCTGAAAAAGGGTTCCGCTTGGCCACCTATGCGATGTGGTGGATACGGGCGAGTATTCAAGAATATGTGCTGCGCTCTTGGTCCTTGGTCAAAATGGGAACCACTTCGGCACAAAAGAAGCTGTTTTTTAATCTGCGCAAGGCAAAATCGCGGATTGGCGCCTATGAGGATGGGGACTTGCGGCCCGAACAGATCACACGCATCGCAACCGATCTTGGCGTGACTGAAACGGAAGTGCAGTCAATGAACCGGCGGATGTCCGGCGGCGATGCCTCTTTAAACGTGATGGTTGGCAGCGACGGCGAAAGCGCGACACAGTGGCAAGATTGGTTGCACGATGAGGATGCCGATCAAGCGGGTGATTATGAGCGCAATGATGAGATGTCCGTGCGTCGCGCCATGCTGGCCGAGGCGATGAGCGTTTTGAACGACCGTGAAAAAGACATTATCGCCCAACGCCGCCTGCACGATCAGCCGGTGACTTTGGAGGAGCTGTCAAGCCAATATGACGTGAGCCGCGAGCGCATTCGTCAGATTGAAGTGCGCGCGTTTGAAAAGCTGCAAAACCGTATGCGCGAATTGGCACAGGAAAAGGGCCTGCTGCGCGACCTGTAATGCCGGCCCGCGCCTCTTGCTGTGCCATTTGCTCTGGCGGGGCTGCCCTCTTGGCGTTATCCTAACGGGCAGGGGCATGAAGGGGACACGCATGACACATATTCGTTGGGGCATTCTAGGGGCGTCAAAATTTGCCCGCGAGCACATGGGCCCGGCCATTCATGCGGCCAAAGGCGCGGTTTTATCGGCTGTGGCCAGTCGCACCCCCGAGAGCGTCGCCCCGTTTCAGGACTTCGCCGCAGGGTGCCGGGCGGTTATGGGCTATGATGCTCTCATCGCAGATCCCGATATTGATGCGGTCTATATCCCCTTGCCACATCACCTGCATGTGGAGTGGACCGTAAAGGCGCTCACCGCGGGCAAACATGTGTTGGCCGAAAAACCTATTGCGATGCAGGCGGATGATTTTGACCGGCTGATCGCCGCCCGCGATGCGACCGGGCTTGTGGCGGCTGAGGCCTATATGATTGTGCACCACCCGCAATGGCAGCGCGCTCGGCAAATGGTGGCCGATGGCGCGATCGGTCGCGTGATCCATATCACCGGCGGGTTTTCCTATGACAATTCCGATGATCCCCAAAATATTCGCAATCAAGCCGCCATGGGCGGCGGCGGGTTGCGCGACATTGGGGTCTATGTGCTGGGATCGGCGCGCTATGTCATGGGAGCAGATCTCGAAAATATTTCCGCAAAAATCCGTTTTGAAACCGGGTTTGACACCTTTGCCGCTGTGCAAGGCACGATTGGAGCGGCGACCTATTCGGCCTATGTCTCGACGCGCATGCATCCGCATCAAGAGATGGTATTTCATGGATCAGAAGGGTTGTTGCGTCTCACCGCGCCATTCAATGCCAATATTTTTGGCGAGGCGCGGATTGAATTGCACCAGCCAAATTTGGGTCTGCGGGTTGAGAAATTTCCCGCTGCCAACCATTATGTTCATCAAGTGGAAGCCTTTGGGCACAGCATCCGCACCGGCGCGGCCTATCCTTGGACGCTGGAACAGGCGCGCGGAACCCAAGAAGCGATTGACAAGATATTGGCAGTTGGCACAAAGTTACCTTGATTTCAAAGTTGCAGATTTTGTAATATTAAGACGTTCAATCGAATTTTTTGGATTTAAAAAGGTGTTTCAACGATGACGAGGCCAAAAACTGATGGTGGGTTTGCCCTTAATGAACCGCGACAGGGCAAAGCACAGGAAAACCTGGTGTTGCGGCTGCTCTGGATGCTCGTGATCTCCGTGATGTTGAGCCTCGCGCAAACGATTCTGACCTTTGTTACCGTCATCCAGTTCATTATCATGCTGATCTCGGGACGGCAGCCCAATGAGCGTTTGGCCGATTTTGGCACGACTTTGGGGATTTGGATTGCCAAGGCCGCCCGCTATCAAACAGCTGCCAGCGAAATGCGCCCTTGGCCATGGAGCGAGTTGGATTAATCTTCCATCGCTTCCAGCTCATCGATCATCGCAGAGATCATGCTGAGTCCCTTATCCCAAAACTTGGGGTCACTCGCGTCCAAACCAAAGGGCGCGAGCAGTTCCGTGTGGTGCTTTGAGCCACCGGCCCGCAGCATGTCAAAATATTTGGTCTGAAACGCGGGATCTCCCTCTTCATAGACCGCATAAAGCGCGTTCACCAACCCGTCGCCAAAGGCATAGGCGTAAACATAGAAGGGGGAATGCACGAAATGCGGGATATAGGACCAGAACGTCTCATAGCCATCCATGAATTCAAAAACCGGCCCGAGGCTTTCGCCCTGCACACTCATCCAAATCTCATTGATCTGATCTGGCGTAAGCTCCCCCTCGGCACGGGCCGCATGCAGCTTGCACTCAAAGTCATAAAACGCAATTTGGCGCACCACGGTGTTGATCATATCCTCCACTTTGCCGGCCAGGAGCACTTTGCGCTCTTGGGGAGTCTTGGCGGCGGCCAAAAGTTTGCGGAAGGTCAACATTTCGCCAAAAACGGAAGCGGTCTCAGCCAAGGTGAGCGGTGTTGAGGACAGCAATTCGCCTTGCTGGGCGGCCAGAACCTGATGCACCCCGTGACCCAATTCATGGGCCAATGTCATCACATCCCGCGGCTTGCCCATGTAATTCAGCATCACATAGGGATGCACGGTGGTGACGGTTGGATGTGCAAAAGCGCCGGGGGCCTTACCCGGCTTGACGGCCGCATCGATCCAGCCCTGGGTGAAAAAGGGTTTGGCTATTTCGGCCATCTTAGGTGAAAATTCTGCATAGGCGGACAGCACCATCTCTTGCGCTGTGGCCCAATCGACCAGCTTGTCATCTTCAATTGGCAAAGGAGCGTTTCGATCCCAGACTTGCAGGGTCTCAAGGCCAAGCCATTTGGCTTTGAGCGCATAGTAGCGATGCGATAATTTGGGGTAGGCGGCCACGACCGCATTGCGCAGCGCCTCGACAACCTCAGCCTCGACGTGGTTGGACAAATGCCGTCCCGTTTGCGGCGTTGGCATTTTTCGCCAGCGGTCCTCGATCTCTTTTTCTTTGGCCAGCGTATTATGCACCCGGGCAAAAAGGCTGGTGTTTTTACGCAGGACACGCGCAATCTCGCGGGCCGCCGCCTCGCGCGTGCCTCTGTCTTGTTCGGACAATTTGTTGGCCGCCGCCTCGAGCGGCAGATCCTCCCCATCAATCGTAAAGACCAGGCTGGCGACGGTTTCGTCAAACAAGCGGTTCCACGCAGCGGCCCCGACCACCGATTGATCATGCAGGAATTTCTCCAGCTCGTCAGAGAGCTGATAGGGCTTCATCGCGCGCATGCGGTCAAACACCGGCTTATAGCGGGCCAGAGCGGCATTTTGCGCCAGTAATTTTGAAAGAGCTTCCTCCTCCAATCTATTGAATTCTAAACCATAGAAAACCAATTTTGTCGTATACTCTGTCAGCTTATTTTGCATATCCGACATGAATTTGGCCCGCTCGGGATCCGTGGTCAGCTGATAATAACGCAATCCTGCAAAAGACATGATCCGCCCGGCAATGATGTCAATCGCCTCATAGCGTTCCACGGCCTGGAGCATTTCATCCGCATTGAGTTCCGCGAGCTTTCCGTCGTAATCTGCTGAAAAATCATTGCAATCTTTCTCAAGCCGTTTGAGATCGGCCTGCAGCTCTGGCGCATCTTCGGATGTATAAAGATCACTGAGATCCCATTCTGGCAAATCTCCAAAGGCTCCGCCGCCTTGTGGATTGGCCTCAAATACGCGTGTGTCTTTTCGCATGAATTGGTCCATCAGGGCTGTATTATTCGGTCAGCTGGCTCAAAAAACGCCCAGTTTTGAGCTGCACAAGTGTTCACTGTCTCTCGCTCTATCTAATGTTTTTCCCGGTGAGAGGAAAGCCACTTTAGGCGCTTGCAATTCAAATTGAATTTCTCCGCACTTCATGCTCTGCTTCGGGTGTTGCTAGAATTGGAGACCTTATGCGCATTGAGAATTTTAAGTCCCGCATGGCAAATCGTGATATGATGGCCGGGACGTTTTTGAAAACCCCAGCCTATGAGTTGGTGGAGGTTCTAGCAACTTCGCAGCTGGATTTCATCTGCATTGACATGGAGCATAGCCCCTTTGACCGCGCGCGCACGGATGCTTGTCTGGCCGTGGCGCGGGCCTTGGATTTTCCAGTGCTGGTGCGCGTGACGCATTTTGCACCGCAAACCGTGTTGCAGGTTTTGGATATGGGTGCGGTCGGCGTGGTGGCCCCGCATATCATCACCGCAGAGCAGGCCAAGGATTTGGTGCGCGCGGCGCATTTCGGCCCAGGGGGGCGCGGTTTTGCGGGCGCCACGCGTTGGGCCGGATATGGCACGCAAAATATGGCGGAAGTGCTGGCGCAATCGGCGCGTCAAACGGTTGTGATTGCCCAGATTGAAGAGCCCGAGGCGCTGGAAAATGTCGAGGAGATTGCCGCAACCCCCGGCGTAGACGGTTTGTTCCTCGGGCCATCAGATATGAGCGTTTCAATGGGCTATCGTGACACCAATTCTGAGGACTTGCGCGCGGCTCTCGCGCGGTGCGGCGCGGCGGCGGAGATGTCGGGCAAAGCCTATATGACCTTTGTGCCCAATGCTGCCAAAGCGGCAGATTGGGCGCAATTTGGGGCGCATATGTTCTTTGTCGGATCTGAGCAGGGCTGGATGAAGTCTGGGGCCAATGCCGATGCGGCGGGCATTCATGCGCTTGGGTGATGCCGATCAAAATGGGCGATGGTTTCGCGGTAAAACGCTCCGCGGATTTCGGGGCGCTCCATCATGAATTCATGTTTGGCCTGGGGCACGACCTTTAGGCAGGCTCCGGGCCAATGGGCCATGCGCTGCTGAATGCGCCTTGGGTCAACGATGGTTTCCAGGCCACCGACAAAGCATAGGGCCGGAGCATTGGGTGCGCGGCGGCGGTGCAGCGCAAGCATCTCGCGCAGTGCCTCATTGAGCCAGCGCAAACTCGGGCCACCAAGCGCGAAATCAGGAAGTTCTTGGAGATGGTGTCGCATCATTTCAAACATTTGCGGATCACAGCTCAACTGATTGTCCTCAAATGCCACCTCCAGCAAATAAGGTCCAATAGAGCTGCCTGGCGCGCGCATCTCCGCCAGTTTGAACGGGTACAGGAGGCTGGACAGTGCCCAGGCTAAGGCGCGTTTCGCGGGAGGGTGAAACAAAATTCCCCACATCGGCGCCGAGAAACTGACCGCCTGCACGGGCAAGCCTTGCATCAGCGCGCGCAAACCAATGCAGCCGCCCATGGAGTGGGCTATTAGAAAATAAGGCTCGGGCAGGTCCATTGATTTGGCTGCTCTCATCAGAGTTTGCACGTCCCGCTGATAGTCAGAAAATTTGTGCACATGGCCGATCAAGCGATCTGGCAACAGCCGGTCTGACAGGCCCTGTCCTCGCCAATCTATGGCCAAGCAGCTGTAACCGGCCTCGGCGAGGGCCGCTGCGGCTCCGCCGTATTTTTCAATATATTCGGTGCGCCCGGGGAATATTAAGACTGTTCCCTTGGTCCCGCTGCGCCAAACCCCAAGGCGCAGGCGCAGACCGTCCGGCGTTTGCACCCAATGGCCAGACCCTTCCCCAGGGCCGCGCGCCAGATCGTTTCGCAGCGGCGCAGGGCTGAGCATCAGCTCAAAACACCTGCCAATCGCATGGCCAAACCCATGTCGCCCTCTACCGAGAGCTTGCCACTCATGAAAGCAGAGGTTGGATTTTGCCGGCCGGCAAGAATATCCTCAAAGACCTCTGCCGTGGCCGAAAGGGTCACATCCGCCGATTCATCGGAAATGCGGACCCCCGCGCTGTCCACGATTAATGCGCCCTCACCGGCAATTGAAAACTTTGCAGAGCCATCAAAAACGCCGCCGCCCAGCTTCTGTGTTAAAACATCACGGGCTTGGTTCAATATTTCGCTCATTCAACAGGTTCCTTAATCATTTTATTTTACAGCGAGGGGCTGAAACCTCGGAAAACTGTGCTACAACTTTCTTATGACCAGTGTTGTTTGGAAACTCAAATCATTCGTGGCGGCAATCTGCCTATTTGTTGCGGCAAGCGGGATGGCGGCGGCGCAATCGGCGCGTTTGGATCCATTGTTTGAGCGTTTGAAAAGGGCAGATGCCGTCGATGCGCCGGCTCTGGAGGCGAAAATCCGGCTGGAATGGTCCAAAAGCGGATCGGCAGCGGCCGATTTGCTGCTGTCTCGGGCGAAGATTGCCATCGATGCAGGCGATCAGAAAGCGGCCATGGGGCATTTGACAGCCTTGACGGATCATGCGCCAGAATTTGCAGAGGGCTGGAACCTCAGCGCGGTGACCCTCTTTAAGTTGGGTAAAATAGGCCCTGCTCTGGCGGCGATTGAACGCACCTTGATCCTGGAGCCGCGCCATTTCCATGCCCTTGAAGGGCTGGTGCTGATTTTCGACGACGCTGGGCTCTATCAGGAGGCCTTTGAGATTCTGCGTCAGATTGAGGCTATACATCCTCACGCCGAGATTCTATCGAAGGCGCGCGCACGACTTGAAGCAAAAACCCTAGGGCAAGCCCTGTAACCCCTTAAGGGATTGGCCAATGGCTCCAAATAATCGAATTGTGGCCGTTTTAGGCCCGACCAACACGGGCAAAACCCATTATGCCATTGAGCGGATGCTGGGGCATCGCACGGGAATCATTGGATTGCCGCTGCGATTGTTGGCACGCGAGGTCTATGACAAAATCGTAGCGCTGCGGGGTCCGTCGGTTGTGGCCTTGGTGACCGGCGAGGAGCGCATCGTGCCGCCGCGTGCAAAATATTGGGTCTGTACGGTTGAGGCCATGCCCGAGGGTATGGGCTGTGATTTTTTAGCGGTCGATGAGATCCAACTCTGCGCCGATCCTGAGCGCGGCCATGTTTTTACCGACCGTTTGCTGCGCGCGCGCGGCTTGCATGAAACGCTCTTTATGGGGGCAGAGACCATGCGCAAGGCGATTGCGGCGCTGGTTCCGACGGCCGATTTTATGCACCGGGAAAGATTTTCTGAGCTGAGCTACAGCGGACAAAAGAAGATCAGCCGCATGCCAGAACGCTCTGCCATCGTGTCGTTTAGCGTGGATAATGTTTATGGGATCGCTGAGCTGTTGCGGCGCCAAAAGGGCGGGGCGGCGGTGGTCATGGGGGCGTTGAGCCCGCGGACGCGCAATGCGCAGGTTGAAATGTATCAAAATGGCGATGTGGATTACCTTGTGGCCACCGATGCCATTGGCATGGGGCTCAATTTGGATGTGAACCATGTGGCCTTTTCAGCAACATCGAAATTTGATGGCAACCGCATGCGACCGCTTTTGCCAACCGAACTGGCGCAAATCGCAGGCCGCGCGGGACGACATATGAACAATGGCAGTTTCGGCGTCACGGGTGAAGCTGCGCCCTTGCACGATGACTTGGTTGAGGCCATTACCGAAAATCGGTTTGCGCCGCTGACCAAACTGTATTGGCGCAATGCCAAGCTGCAATTTGGCTCCACCAAAGCGCTGATTTTAGCCTTGGAGCAACAGACGAGCAATGAATGGCTGACGCGGGTGCGTGAAAGCTGTGATTTGGCCGCGCTCAAGGCTTTGGTGCAGGATGCCGAAATTGCCGCAAGAGCCAGTGACGGCGCCTCGGTGGCTTTGCTCTGGGACGTCTGCCGAATCCCTGACTTTCGGGGTATTTCAAACCGGCAACATGCCGAGCTTCTGGGTGTTATTTACAACTATTTGCACGAAAAGGGCCAAATTCCGCAAGATTGGCTCGCGCGAAGCATAAATAGTTTAGATAATACCAAGGGTGACATTGACGCCCTGTCAAAAAGGTTAGCCTATATCCGCACCTGGACCTATGTTGCGCAACGCAAAGACTGGGCCCATGATCATGAGCATTGGCGCGAGGCGACCCGCGCTGTAGAAGACCGTTTGTCAGACGCGCTGCATATCGCACTGACCCAAAGATTTGTCGATCGGCGCACATCGATTTTGATGCGGCGATTGAAACAGAAGGAGAGCCTTGTGGCCGACGTGAATAAAGATGGTGAAGTAACAGTAGAAGGCCAGTTTGTTGGGCGGCTGGAGGGATTTCAATTTCGGCAAGACGCCAGCGCGTCACCCGATGAGGCCAAGACGCTCCGCAGCGCCAGTCTTCAAGCCTTGACCCCCGAGTTCCATCTTCGGGCAGATCGGATGTACAATGCCCCAGATACGGAGATTGATTTCACCGAACAAGGCGGCCTGATGTGGGGCACCTCGGCGGTGGGCAAGCTGATTCCTGGCTCAAATGCGCTTAAACCGCATGTGCAGGCCTTCGTTGACGTCGAGGCCGGGCCAGAAGTGGCTGAGAAAGTGACCCGGCGTTTGCAGCATTTCATCGACCGCAAAATATCCACCCTATTTGAGCCCTTGATGAATATGCAGCGCGACGAAAGTCTCACGGGCATGGCGCGCGGCTTTGCGTTTCAGATGATCGAAGGTCTGGGCGTTTTGGACCGGGCGGATGTGGGCGAGGATGTGAAATCCTTGGATCAAGAGGCCCGCAGCGCCCTGCGCAAACATGGCATCCGGTTTGGTCAGTTTACCATCTTCATGCCGTTGTTGCTCAAACCCGCGCCAACGCGCTTGCGGTTGTTGCTTTGGTCTTTGGCCTCTGGCCTGCAAGAATTTCCCGAGGCGCCGCCCCCGGGTCTGGTCACTGTGCCGACCGATGCGACAAAGCCTGCGGGCTATCACTTGAAATCTGGTTATCGCGCCGCTGGCGAACGGGCTTTGCGTGTTGATATGGCTGAACGCCTCGCAGATATGCTGCGCACCCAGGACACGCGTGGCGGATTTGAAGCCACGGCGGATATGCTGTCGATCACGGGCATGACGTTGGAGCAATTTGCCAATTTGATGCAGGGGCTGGGGTATCGCGCGGAAAAGGCGGAGCGGATCAAGGTGAAAGCGCCCGCGGCAGAGCCGGTGGCGTCGGAGCCTGCCAGTGATGCGGAGGCTTCTGCGGATGGCACCTCTGACGCGGTTGAGACCGCGCCAATAGAGGCTCCCATAGCGGATGTCCCTGCCGCAGAGCCTGAAACACCGGCTGAGGCTGGCGAAGATGCCTCTAAGGAGACGGCGCCCGTGGAAATGGAGGTCTTTTATACCTTCGCATGGGGCGCGAAACGTGTGGAGCGCGCGGCGAATGGTCCGCGCCAAGGCCAAAAACCACGCGGTAAGTCCAAACAGGACCGTGCACCGAAGGGCAAAGGCGGCAAGGCCGGCGGCAATCCCGATAAGGCGGAGCGGTTCCAAGCCCGGCCCGCCAAACGCGACAAGCCGATTGATCCCGACAACCCTTTTGCCGCGGCCTTGATGGGATTTGGCAAAAAGTGAGTGAGGCGAAACCGGGTCTTCGCATTGACAAGTGGCTTTGGCAGGCCCGGTTTTTTAAGACGCGGAGCCTGGCGGCAAAGCTGGTGCAATCGGGCAAGCTGCGGCTCAATGGGGATTTGATCTCCAAGCCAGCGCGTATGATCAGCGTTGGCGATGTCCTGACCTTTCCAAAGGCCTTGGACACAAGGGTGATTGAGGTGCGCGCGCTGGGCACACGGCGCGGCCCGGCGCCCGAGGCCCAGGCGCTCTATCTCGATTTGGCGCCCCCTGCACCCAAGCCCGCCTTCAACGCCAGTCCAAAGGCGGATCACCGCCCAACCGCCCGCGAGCGCCGGGCGCTTCAAAAATTTAAGCAAGACCTTGAAGAAAACTAAGTCAAGCGCAACTTGCCAAAGAGCGACTTGCGGTTTATGCGCTTGTCGAAGTCAAAGGAAACTCGATTATGACATATGTGGTCACAGACAATTGTATCGCCTGTAAATACACAGACTGCGTTGAGGTCTGCCCGGTAGATTGTTTCTATGAGGGCGAAAATATGTTGGTGATACATCCCGATGAATGTATTGATTGCGGCGTTTGTGAACCCGAGTGCCCCGCTGACGCTATTCGTCCGGACACTGAGCCGGATATGGAAAAATGGGTGGATTTCAATCGGAAATATTCCGAGGTTTGGCCTGTGATCATAACGAAAAAGGACGAGCTTCCTGATGCGGAAGCGCGCGACGGTGAAGAGGGCAAGTTGGAGAAATATTTCTCTGAAGCCGCCGGAACTGGCGGCTAAACACCCCCCGCTTTATCAATCGCTCAAAATATGTTATACACTCAACAGATGAACAGCTGTTTTAACACAGCGCCAAGCGCATCCTCTTTAATCTGAACTTAAGGCTGGTTCCTTACAGCAGGTTCACCGGTGCGTCGGCGTGAAAGGACGAAGATGAGTAAGAAGAAACTTGATTTCCGTATTGATGAGTATGTGGTCTATCCTGCCCATGGGGTTGGCAAGGTCACTGCGGTTGATGAGCAAGAGGTTGCGGGCATCACCCTTGAGTTATTCGTTGTGGCTTTCGACAAAGACAAGATGACCCTGCGCGTGCCAACCCATAAGGCGATCGAAGTGGGCATGCGCCCCTTGGCAACGCCAGATGTCGTGGCCCATGCCATGGCGATCCTACGCGGCAAGGCCAAGGTAAAGCGGGCTATGTGGTCCCGCAGAGCGCAGGAATATGAGCAGAAGATCAACTCCGGTGATTTGATCGCCATAGCTGAGGTGGTGCGTGATTTGCACCGCACCGATGATCAACGCGAGCAAAGCTATTCCGAACGCCAGCTTTATGAAGCGGCACTTGAGCGTCTGACACGCGAAATTGCCGTGGTGAACGGGGCCGAAGAATCAACGGCCGGCCAAGAAATCAACGATGTGTTGATGTCGCGTGTGGTGCCTGCTGCCGGTTAGAGCGCGCTGTGAGACAATGCCCGCACCGACGATCCATCGGTTGGTGCGGGAGCTGTCATTATTTGAGACGTGCTCACAGGAAGGCGATGAGACAGATCAAGGCGCAGGTTTCGGCGCATTGCTGACTCGCCCCTAAAATATCACCCGTCTGCCCCCCGATTTTGCGCTTGGCGATGATGGCGACGGCCAGAGCGCCAAGGGGCGCCCCGATTAGGGCGGGCCAGGCCCCGCTCAACGCCGCAATTGCCCCCCCAAGAGCCACGGCCAAAATGGCAGTTTTCAGGGTCGGGCGGCCAACGCTGGCCGATAAACCTTTGCTACGGGCATTGGGCAGCGCGGTCATCAGCGGCACCATAACCGCCCGCGAGAGGGCCATGACGCCGAGTATGGCCCAAAGGCTCTGCGCCGCCAGCTGACCATAGAGCGTGGCTTGCAGGCCCAACACACAGATCAGACCAACAACGCCATAAACGCCAATATGGCTGTCCTTCATTATGTCGAGGCGCTGCTGTGGGCTCCAGCCGCCCCAAAGCCCGTCCAAACTATCGGCCAGACCGTCATAATGCATTGCACCGGTGAGCCATGCCGTCGTGCCGACCACACTGAGGCCGATGGCAAGGCTTGGCAGGCCCAGAATAAGCCCCGCCCAGGCGGCCAAAGCGACCAGCGCGCCCAAGAGGCCTCCGGCCAGACCATAGGCCCAGCTTGGATGCGCGCCACGGGCTTGCGCCTTGTGCATATCAACCGGCATGGGCAAGCGGCTCAGCAGACCGATCGCGGCGGGGATGTCGCCCATTTTCGGAATCCATGTGTCGGAGTTAGACATTCAGCGGGTCCTTTCGTCGCATCGACTTATTCTGCGCTTCGGTAGACAGAGGATCAACTGCAATCAACGGATTTACTTTAACCATGCGTGACATTTCTTCGGTGGCTCAGTTTCGTGAGTTTATGAGCAATCTGCCTGGGGCTGATGAGCGCGCGGGGCGGGCTGCGACAGAGCGCAATGCTCAACTGACCAAACCGCCTGGCGCTTTGGGTGATTTGGAGGATTTGGCGATTTGGTACGCCCGCTGGTCAGGACAGGCGCGGCCCCGCATTGACGCGCCTCAAGTGGTTATTTTCGCGGGAAACCATGGGGTTGCTGCCGCTGGAGTTTCGGCCTTCCCGCCGGAAGTGACGCAGCAAATGGTCTATAACTTCCAAGCGGGTGGTGCGGCGATCAACCAGATATCCAAGACCTTTGGTGCAAAGATGGACGTGGTGGCATTGGAGCTGGACCGGCCAACGCAAGATTTCACCCTGGGGCCGGCCATGACCCCGGCTGAGTTGCTCTGTGCTTTGCAGACCGGCTGGCGGGCGGTGGATCCGCAGGCTGATTTATTCGTGGCTGGCGAAATGGGAATCGGCAATACAACACCGGCGGCGGCGATTGCGGCGGCTTTGCTGGGTGGGTCGGTTCAAGAGTGGGTTGGGCGCGGCACGGGTGTAGATGATGCGGGCTTGGCCCGGAAATGCTCCGTGGTGGCGGCGGGATTGGCCCGACATGCAGAGGTTTTGGATGATCCCCTCGCGGTTCTGCAGGCGCTGGGCGGGCGGGAAATTGCCGCCATGGCAGGCGCCATTGCGGCGGCGCGTGCCCATGGCGTGCCGGTGCTTCTGGATGGGTTTATTTGCACCGCGGCTGCTTTGGTTCTGCAGGCGATGAACCCGGCGGCTTTGGATCACTGCCAAGCAGGTCACAAGAGCGCGGAAGGCGCCCATGCGCGGCTTCTGGAGCATCTCGGCAAGACCCCCTTGTTGTCTCTGGGGCTGCGTCTGGGAGAAGGTTCGGGCGCCGCATTGGCCATAGGCGTTTTGAAAGGGGCAGTGGCCTGCCTTTCGGGCATGGCGACATTTGCGGAAGCCGGGGTCTCGGATGCGTAAGACGGCTAACCGCGGGGCATATCCAGCGTAATTGAACGGCCAGATTTGGCATAGGTGAGACTATTGCTCGAAATATCGGTCACCCGTCCGCCATCCAATCGATCACCAATACGGACTTTGACGACCTGACCATTGGGAAGGCGCACCAAGGCGTTGCGCAGGCGGGTTGTGCCGGTGATTCCAATGAGATTGACATCGCGCAAATTGATAACATTTGTTATTGTGGCCGCACGGGTCACTGTCTTGCGGCTGGTGGCGGTGGGGGCTTGGATTTCTGAGGGCTTGGCCACCACAGGCGCCGGCAGGAGCGCTGCCAGTTCAATCGCGCGGGGACGGGCGCGCGGCCGCAGCGTGCGCGCAAGACTTTGGCCCTCAGGCAGAGTTGTGACCCGCACGGGCGGTGAGAGTTTCGCGGGCCGCAGCCGGGGCCGGAATGCGGCCAAAGGATCGGCCTCCTCTGGGGATGCGTCCTCGAGCGGCAGGAGCGCCGGTGACAAATTGCTTTGCTCCAGCGCAGCTGTGATCGGCGCTATGTTTGCCGGGTCTGCAAGCGCCGTTAGATTGGCGGCAGAGGGTGCCTCGTTTTGATCTTGCGCAATGTTTGGCCTGGGGTCTTCTTTGTCTGGCAGCGGGTCGGGGGTCAACCAGGGCATGTCCAAAAGCGGCGTGGCGCCAGAATTTTGCAGCTTGGGCTCTCGCGCCGCGATGAGCCCCATTGAGTCTGTGGAGGGTGCGGTGACAGGCTCGGCGGCAGGGCCGATGGTCAAAGCGCGCACACCCAGTGGTTGCTGCGCGGCCAGGGCTATCGCGGGTTCCGCGTCACTTTCGGGATCTTTGAGTGCCACCTCTGCCCTTTGCAATTGCAGCGCCTCATCCGTCGCCTGTGGCCGGCGCGCCGCCTGCTCGGCTGGAGCGGGAGGAGTGTTCAGAGGTTGCAGGCTGATTTCAATGGCCTGTCCGGTGGGCTCCGCTGGAAGACCTGCGGTCACCTCTGTCTGGGAAGGGGACAACCCCAACCAGGCGGAAATCCGATCGCGCCCGAGCGTTGCGGCCAGCGCGGCCACGGTAAACATGAATAACAAGAGCAGAGTGGTCAGGATCAAGCCTAAATATTTTGGCTTTCCGCCGACCTGCGCTTGTATTGTTGTGATCGGTGCTGGCGCGGATTTGGGCGGGCGCGGGCGCGGGGGCGGGCGTAGGCCTCTGAGGATCCTTGCGAGGCGTTGCGCGATGACCAGGGGTAGGCCGGCCTGCGTCTTTGTGCTTGCGGTTGGCAAGGTCTCATGAGGCATGGCGCGGATGTCGCTCACTTGCGGCGCGGTCATGTCGAGATTTAAGGTTGGAGTGGCGGCCATCTGTGCATTGGTCGAAATTTGCGGCATCGGTGCCGCTGGATCGTCTGGGCGCGCGCGCAGCTCCGGCGCGGGGGAGGCGGCGGCGGCGGCGGGCGTTGCCATGGGCGGTTTGGGCGCAGGGGCCGCTGCGATAAAGGCGCTGGGCCGGCTTTGGGCAGCAGAGCCGGAGGGTTGGAATATAGCGAAATTATTTTCCCAAGCGCCGCCTGGCAGAGCGACGAAACCCACGGCGTTAAAGCCAAAGGCCGCGGCGAGCCTGTCGGCCTCGTCCAGCGTTTCTTGAGCAATTGCGGCGATGGTTTGCCCCTGGGGAGTCGGGTGGCAATCCACGCAAAGTTGGTTGTATTCATAAGGGGTTTGGCCCGCCAGCGCATGCTGCAAGGCTGCTTCGCTGGTGTCGGAGTGATCCAGATCCAAAAGCTTGATCTGATCGGTGGGCAGCGCGATGAGAGCGTCCAGCGGATCGGCCGCGTCTGGCATTGCGGTTTGGCGCAGATGGGTGAATGTTTCCGCCAAATTTTCGGAGTCTGGCGAGATCGATCCAAGCCGATGCCACTGGCCCGAGGCATCCGCGCGATCGAGGTCAATACTGTCACTGGAGAGATGGAGTAGAAATTTTGATGTCATCACACCCTCAATCGACCTGTCAGATCCACATTAGACCCTGAGAAACTCGCATAATCGGGTCGCTGGTGCAACGATCATGCAGCAATAGGATGAATTTATGCCCAGTGAATTGATTTATCCAACAGAACAGGCCAATCATCGCGCAGGGCCTCGGCAATTTATTGCCAGTGGCTTTGAAATGATCAATAATTTGAGGAAAGCCTCCATGCTCACCCCCTTTCATCTTGCGATTAATGTGACAGATTTGGAGGCCACGCGGGTCTTTTACGGTGAGGTGTTGGGCGCAAAGGAGGGGCGCAGCACGCGCACTTGGGTCGATTTTGATTTCTTCGGCCATCAGCTTTCGTTCCACCTAGGGCCGGTGATGAAAACGGAAAACACCGGCCATGTGGGGGATCATTTGGTGCCTATGCCGCATTTTGGCATGGTTTTGGCCCTGCCGGAGTGGCAAGCTTTGACCGCGCGGCTCACGGCTGCACAAGTGGAGTTTATTCTGCCGCCTTCGGTGCGCTTTGAAGGCGAGCCGGGTGAGCAATGGACCATGTTCTTCAGAGATCCATCTGGCAATCCCATCGAGATTAAGGGTTTCGCCGATTTAGAGGCGGTATTTGCCAGCCACTAAAGCCAAAGATCAGCGCATCCAATATCCGGCGCGTTTGAGTGTGTTTCGGATCTGCTGCTCTTTGCGCGGCAGGTTGTTTTGATCAAACAGCGCCCGCACCTTGGCGCCGCGTTTTTGGTAGACCATTCGGCGGATGGGCTCATAGGCCTTGACGACTTTCTTGATCTTATTGGGCGCAATGGCCCGCTCCAGGGTGTCGATCGCCAGATCACTCTCGCGCGCATAAAGCAAAGGCAAGAGGCGATAGTGACAAGAGACCGCCCCATCCAAATGGCCGGCCTCCAGCGCATCACGGCCACCCCCGAAACTGTGGATGACCAAGGGCAGGGCGACTTGATCGAGCCACGGGTCCAGCACTTGGCAGACAATCTCCTCCGGCCCATCGTCGCGGATGGTTAGGGCATAGTCCAAAAATCTATCGCCAAAAATTTTGGGGCATTTATAGTAGAAATACCCAGCGTTAAAATACAGATAGCGACGCCAATATTCATCCGGTTGCGATAAATCTAAGCTGCTGTCGAAATTGAGCTTAAATTTATCGTATAGGCTCTTCCAAGTGGCTGTATACCCGGGGCCGTAAAGTTCGATCACCGGCCATGTCCCTTCAACTTTGAGCGAGGCAGAGGGGCGCTCGAAGTCAAAAGGCACCCTGTCCAATGCGCCTGTAATCAACGTGTCCGTGTCAAAAAAGACGAAGGGCTCGCCCTCGGGTAGGACAGAGAGCGCTTCGATTTTATTGCCGTAAGGGTAGTATTCGCCGAAATGTTTGTTCTCAAATTGTATAATCTTTCCGCCCAAGGTCTCGATCAACGCACGGGTCTCAGGATCGGTGATTGCGGGGTTTTGAGACCATCGATGATTATGGAGCGGCTCGGCGACGAAGACTTGGCCGCTAAACTCTGGCGCGGATTGGCGTAAACTGGCTAAGAACAGTATGGCCTCATATTGCAAGCGTCCGGATTGACCAATGATTAAGATATTACACGTCATCAGGTGAGGATGTCCTATTCGACAATAACATAAATATGAAAAACGATTTGGGCGACAAAAGGATTACGATGCCATCTAGGAGAATACAGCATCTCGGCAAGATGCGCCACTTATAATCCAGCGCGGGCGGCGATAAAACCGGGTTTTCAAGGATGCCAGTGTTTTTTAATTGCTGAATGTGCCTGACTGCGCCAGCATAGGCTATGGGCCGTTTTGGCGGAGCATTCGGGGCGCGTGTTATGGAATTTGATTATATTATCATCGGGGCCGGGTCGGCAGGCTGTGTGTTGGCGAACCGCTTGAGCCGTGACCCCGGCACCCGGGTGCTTCTGCTGGAGGCTGGGCCGGAGGATAAGGCTCTCTCTATCAGAATGCCAGCGGCCTGTTTGTCCAATCTTAAGAGCACAAAACATAATTGGGCGTTTCAAGGCGAAGCGGAGCCGCAATTGGAGGGTCGCCAGCTTCAGCATGATCGCGGCAAAACTCTTGGGGGCTCGTCGTCGATCAATGGCATGTGTTTTATCCGCGGCCATGCGCTGGATTATGAAGGCTGGCGTCAAGCCGGTTGCGAGGGTTGGAGCTACGCCGACGTGCTGCCCTATTTCAAACGTATGGAGTGCTATAGCGGTGGAGCTGATGCGTTTCGTGGCACCGAGGGCCCGCTGCATGTTCAGAGGGCTGAACCAACGGAACCGCTGGCGCGTGCCTTCTTGGAAGCCGGCGCTCAGGCGGGATATCAAACCACCGACGATATCAGCGGTTATTGCCAAGAAGGTTTTGGTGGTTTTGACCGAACGGTTTTCAAAGGCCAACGCTGGAGCGCGTCGCGCGCGTACTTGGACCCTGCGCGCGGGCGTGAGAACCTGACAATTGTCACGCGGGCCTTGGTGCATCGCGTGATCCTGTCGGGTGATCGGGTGACGGGTGTTTTGTATCGGGATCGGCACGGCGGGCTTGTGACCGTGATGGCGCGGCAAGAGGTTATTCTTTCTGCCGGTGCCGTTGGCTCGCCGCATCTTTTGTTGCTGTCTGGCATTGGGCCCAAATCCCATTTGCAGGCGATGGGCATTGCCGTGAAGGCGGATTTGCCGGGGGTGGGTCAAAATCTGCATGACCATCCAGATTTTGTGTTGCAATTTAAATGCTTGCAGCCTGTCTCACTTTGGCCAAAGACAAGGCCCTGGGCCATGGTCGCGGCGGGACTTCGTTGGCTGGTCGCGGGTGACGGGCTGTGTGCGACCAATCACTTTGACGCTGTGGCCTGCATTCGGTCGGAGGCCGGTGTCGAATATCCCGATCTCCAGCTTACCATTTCTCCAATTGCAGTGGATGAAAATTGGTCGCCTTTACCAGAACATGCCTTTCAAATTCATGTGGGCTTGATGCGTGCGCACAGCCGTGGCTCGATTGAATTGAGGTCGGATGACCCGGCCGATGCGCCGCGTATTTTGGCAAATTATCTGCAAGATCCAAGGGATCGCGCGTTGATGCGAAAGGGCATTCGCTTTGTGCGTGAATTGGTGGAGCAACCTGCGTTTTCTGCTCTGAAAGGTGTTGAAATTTTCCCGGGGGCTCACTGTCAATCGGAGGCAGAGCTTGATGCCAAGCTCAACAGCCATACCAGCTCACAATGGCATTTGTCCTGTACGGCCCGCATGGGGCCGGCGACGGACCGGCTGGCTGTGGTGGATTCAGACGCCAAGGTGTATGGAGTGTCCGGGCTGCGGGTGGTCGATGCCTCGATTATGCCCTTTGTGACCAATGGCAACACCAATGCGCCCACGATAATGCTGGCCGAAAAACTCAGTGACGCCATCCTCGGGCTTGCCCCGCTTCCACCGATGGATTTGCCGGTTTGGAAGAGCCCAAATCACAAAAACGCACAGCGTTGACCCGCGGGCATAGACACCTGTTCTTTGGTGAAATTCTTGCCTGCTCTTTTGGCGCGTCCCTGTTTTTGCTCAGCATTTCAAAATTCTTGCGCTCAAGTCATAGGGGCCAGCTGGGTCTCGCTAAATTTCGGCACGCCCCCAAGCTAACCTATTGATATGTTTTGAGTGAATTTGCAGAGCCGCGGGGCGCGGCGCCAGTGATGTTAGGGCGTTTTCCGTGAAAGTGGTGGGCGACCCTGGAATCGAACCAGGCGTGCGTCTCCGCGAGGGAGTTACAGTCCCCTGCCACACCTTGCGGCCTGTCGCCCACTTTGACCTGAGGCGAGGCCTCGGTGCGCGCACGAGTACGACTTAGAAAATCGCGCGTCAACCAGAAAATTACCTTTCGCAGAGTGAAGTGTGAATAAGCTGTAAAGGTCGCTTGCGACGCGCCATGCCGCGATTGGATTTTGCACCGGCACCGGCCGTGCGGGCCGCTGGGACCGGCCCAAATGGACAGGTTGCAGGGCGCTGTAGCGTGGTAATTCTTTGAAAAATTATTTACCATAAAATTAGTCGTCGATTCGGTGTGGCGCTTCGCATCGCATAGGGACTCAATTTGAGTGATCACCGCTCAGCTTAGACGCGTTGGATTTCTTCAGGGCGGCTTGGGCTGAACGGGTATATTTACGTAGAAAATTTATTTAACTTGTGTGCATGATCTTATGACCGATTTTAGACCCGACTTAGCCGATGATGAAATTGACCTTCGCGAATTATTCACCAAGCTTTGGCGTGGGAGATGGGTCATTGCTTCGCTGTGCAGTGTGGCGCTGGTACTGGCGTCTTTCTATCTGCATGTAGCGGCGCGCAAATACACCGTTTCAATGACATTTAAGCCGGTGATTGAAGAGGGCGCGGGTCCAAATTTAGCCGGCCTTGGCGGCTTGGCCTCTTTGGCCGGTGTATCTCTGCCGCAGAGCGGCAGTGGTGACTTTGCCACCTTTCGCACCTTGTTGCGGTCCGAAGAGGTGGCGGAACGTGTGATCGCCGCAACGGAGCTTTTGCCAGCAATTTTCAAAAATGAATGGGACGCGCAGCAAGCGCAGTTTCGCAAACCGCCGCGCGGGCTATTGGGGCGCAGTCTCAGCGGTTTAAAATCTATATTAACGGGCGATGAAAAACGCGATTATATCGCACCGAATCCGCAGAGATTGTCGATTTTTATGGATCGGACGCTTGGGCTTTCCGTGAACAATGAGACGGGTTTTTTAACCGTCTCAGCCGAATCCGAAGATCCTGAAACGCTTGTAGCGCTGATTGTTGCGGCCACTGAAGCAACAGACCAACTGATGAAAGAGCGCTACATCGTCAATGCGGAGCAAACCTTGCAGTTTTATCAATCGAAAATATTAACATCCCGTTCGCGTGAACATCGCGAAGCTTTGGCGAAGTTGATCTCCGCAGAGGATCAAAAATTGATGTTGACCTCGGAGGGGCGGCATTTCGTGGCCGAACCGCTGACCCGAGCGACCACAAGCATGGATCCAACCTCGCCAAAATCGGTCTTGGTCTTGGCTTTGGCCTTGGTATTGGGCCTGTTTTCCGGTGCGGCTTTGGTTGTCATCCGCTCTGCCCTGAGTAATACGAAAGTTACATGACTATGTTGAATTTTTTACGTTTTTTTGTCATTGTTTTATTGGGTCTTGGAACAGGTCTCGCGGCTCAGGGTGTGGACTTGCAGCGTTTGTTGCAAAATGATCCCTCTCTAAAAAAGCAATTTGATGCTTTGAATTCGGGAAATTCTGAGCGCAATAATGGGTTTGGCGTTCCGACATCGCGCGCCCCGCAAGTGTTAAATGCAAACGATTTACGGGGCAATCCGGCCTTGATTTTGCAAAGCGAAGGGCAGCCACCCCAAGAACCATCCGTATTATCGCAGTATTTTTCAATTCTGACAGGGCAGCAGTTGCCGGTTTATGGCGCTGATGAGTTTCGTCAAATGCAGGACGAAACTCTCCTATTTTTCAACACCACAGGCCGGGATTACCGACTTGCCGCTGGCGATGTTTTACGTGTCACCCTGAGGGGGTTCCAGGAGGTAGATCAGACGGTCGCGATTGGGCGTGATGGTTATTTGGTGCTCAACACCCTGCCGCCAATCCAAGTCAGCGGCCACACCATTGGCGAGATTCAGGAACAGCTGCTCGATATCTTGCGGCTTGATGATGCCTCAGCCTCTGCCTATTTGACCCTCGACACCGCACGTTTGATCACGGTTCAAGTCTCTGGAAATGTGAACGCTCCGCGGACGCTGGCCGTGCCGGCCTATACGCCTTTGAGCCGGATTTTCGCCTATGCAGGCGGGATTTCCGACAATGGATCCCTGCGCAATGTGACGTTGCGCGACCGAAATGGCGAGATGTCTCAGGTTGATTTTTATGAGTTTTTGCAAAACCCTCTCGGCGCGCATGATCCGTTGGTTGCAGATAGCGCGCGGGTTTTCGTCGGCGATAAGGGCGCGACCGTGGCGACAACGGGATTCGTGGCGCGGCCTGGGATTTACGAATTGCCCGAAGGGGAGACGCAGATCACAGTGAGCGATCTGTTGAAGCTCTCGGGCACCACATTTGTGCCACCCGGCGCGGTGGTGGAAGCACTTTATTTTGATGAAGATGGCACGGCGAATTCTCGGCCCGTCGCCTTGACGGATGTGCTATCGGCGGGGGAGGCGCTTACGGTGCGGTTCGTGGAGACGCGGGATGTTTCAACCATTCAGGTGCGCGGTGCCGTGATTGGGGAATATTCTCTGGCCACGAATAAGGCTTTGCCCGTTAAAGATGTGTTGAAAAATGCTTCGGTTCTTAAGCCGGAAGCCTTGCTGAATTTTGCGCTCATCGTCGGACGCAATGTGGTGAATCGGGCGATTGATCTGGAGCATGCGCTAATGGATCCTGCCATCACAATTCCAGCC
>Ga0209137_1000132_pt1 | contig 82697 bp, 98 predicted proteins | sample SaaInl5LU_22_DNA_FD_184642 | JGI IMG/M metagenome (GOLD analysis project Ga0209137, IMG submission 184642) | Marine microbial communities from expanding oxygen minimum zones in the Saanich Inlet - ESP_105LU_22_DNA (SPAdes) (version 2) | ecosystem: Environmental > Aquatic > Marine > Intertidal... | reverse complement strand
ATGAATAATAATAATCCTATAATTGGTTTAATACTTTCGTCTATTTTTATTTTAAATATTGTTTCATCTTCTTTACTAATATAAAGATTTGATATCATATATATATATTTATATTTATATTTATATTTATAAAATTGATTACTTTTTCAAAAATGTTTTATAAACATATATATCTTAAAATATGAAATTGATTATTATTTTATGAATTATCATATGAGATATCCTATTTTTATAGGAAGGATGTGTTCATCTAGACACACTAGCCGAACTTCATGGAATAAAGTCCGTTAATTATTCTTCGACGATGTAAAGAAACTGTTTATACTTTTATTTCCTTCTTTTGCATTATTTGTATCTCGAATATAACTATCAAATAAAAGCGCTTTTACTTCTTTATTTTTTAGTTGTTCTACCTTTGCTTCAAATTTTTCTTTTGGTGTATTTTTACGAAGTGTTTCGATTTCTTGACGGAAACGTTTGACCTTTGGTATTTTTTTCATATTTATCCATATTTTTTCCAATACTAAAGCAAAGACTTGCTGAACCGGTTTCATTATTTGATTTGTTATATAAAATGAATAGTCTATCTTAATCTTATTTTCCAAAATATATGACGGAGTTTCTATTTTTTCTCCTTGGAGTGCCTTTTTATTTGAATTTACTATATATACATATGGGATTCGGTCGCCTGAACTTGGTTTATTACCTGGGTCGCGTTCTGTAATTCGATCCGATAATACTTTATGCGCAATCGAATTTGGATTTTTATAATTTGATCTTAACGACTTAGTGATAATTAATTTTTCCATCGGGTACTTTTCATCTATTATATTTTGTAAACATCCTTTTAAAAATGCAATCGCATTTTCTATATTTTGCTCCTTCATCAATATATCAATTATACCTCCATATACATCTTTTACTATCGGAGCATTATCTCTACGTTTTAATACAATCCCCATTTCTTTACGTTTACCTTTATTTGGATCATGTTCATAAAGCATTCCTACATAACGTTTCTTCGACAGTAAACAAAATGGCATGAATGTCTTTTCATATTCTAAATCATGAGGACCTTTCAAAAACTTAGATGCTAAATGTCCTGCTTCTTGTGCCAGTTCAATTGTAATTTCTAATGCTTTTTTCCCTCGGATTGGTTCTCCTTCTGGGGTTTGTAAATTAAATGTAAAGAATACTGAATCCGTATCCCCATATATGTACTCGGCTTTTGTTTTTACTTTGCCATATTGTGACGTGCTACATATTTTATCTCCATATGTTTCCTCTATCAGTCGTTTTGCATAAGTTAATAATAACCTACCTGTTGCGGTCGTACAAGCCGCAATATCTTTTTCATAAAATGTACTGGTTTTGGCGCCGCACTGACCATATAACGAATTTGCAGTTAGCTTATAACCTAATTGACGTTGTTCTAATACTTGCTTCATAAAATCGTCTGTTTGCTGGGGAATGAGTTTCCGCGTCGATTTTCGGGCTTTTAATAATTCTTCCAAAATGGAAGGCATAATTGCTTTCCCTTCTGGAAACTGTGCAAATCTACATATTCGATGACCGCATTTTACTTTTTCTGCCGCTGCAGAAGGTGTTTTTCGCACATATTTAAACGCATCATACGTGACATCCACATATTCATACTCTGGTAAATTATCATAAATGAAATTACCTTCTTTGTCTTTTTCACCTATTTCTTTTATTAATTTATTTTCTAAATCATATTCTTTTATCCAAACCTTGCTATCATGTGAGAGATTTTCACTTATCATCGAACTGGGATATAACGACGCATAATCTACACACGCAACGGGATTATCCAAATATAAATCGCATTTTGGATCCAATACAATCGCGCCTTCATATCCTTCATCCATCGCGCCTTTTTCTATAACTGGCATTAACGTGTTTTTTTCTCGACATTTTTTTGCAATATAACTGGTCAACTTAATTCCTTGACCACGCATGACCAAAAAGCTTATTGGAACGCTACAAATAGTAGCCATCTCAATAAAACCCGTTAATATATCCGATTTATTAAATAGATAATGAACTAGATTACAATCTTGAATACAATATTTTGCGACAATCGATCGATCATCTGCAGAACCATTCGAGAGGCGAAAGATATCCTTTGGTGTAACATCATCCTTTGCTAAACACCATCTTAATTTCTTACTATCGTCAGGTGTTATATTTTCTTTAATACAGAAATATTTTTCTTCTTTATTAATTTCAGCTACCATAAACTTAGCACCATCTTGATAAAATTCAGTCGAATGTCCAATTTCTTCAATATGAATATAACTACCCTCTAATAATCCTGTCATATTTGAAGTTTCTATTTTGGTTTCTTTCTTTTTTTTATTATATGTATATTTTTTTATCATATCTCCAATAAAGTGACCAGCAACATAGTCTAACTTATAACTAGTGAGGTTTGCTTCGCGTCTATAAAAGTTATAGAGATCCACTTGTAATCGTCCATTCATTTTAATGAAATGTAAATCATGCTGACCACTTGCAAGAACAATACTACTCTCTTCTAATTTATAACGCGAACTATCACCTTCTTTATTACCGCATATTTCATCTTTATTTCTAGATAATTTTAAGAATTGTTCCACACAATTATTTTCTTCGGCGCGTTTAAAAAGGAACTGATAATCAAAACCAAATATATTATACCCTATAATAATATCAGGGTCTTCTTTTTGAATCACTTTTTGCCATGCGAGTAAAACCTCCTTTTCGGTTTTATAACTTTCAATAATCGTATTATTTCCATCTATTTTTTTACAACTATCCAATACAATACAGTGATTCATATTTGGTTCTTTTTCCCCGTAAGTCATGAATGTAGACCCGATAAATGTTACTTTATCACCCTCTAACTTTGGAAATAGTGCGTTTAATGAATTTGACGTCTCGTTTATTTTTGTTTCGCGTGTCAACGTTTTATCAAATAATATATCCAAAATAGTATATTTATCGTCAACTTTTTCTTTTTTATTATATCCATATTCTATCTCGTCGTCGTCTTCATGTGATTTTTCAAACATTTTTTCAATTGTTAATAATTCTGTTAAAGTTTCGCTTGATTTCAAATCACGCATCGGACTGTTTATCCATTTTTTAAAAAGTATATCGAGTTGTTTTTTGGTTACTTTTGTTTTAGGATAAACACTATCAATTTCATTTATTGGTTTTATTTGAAACGCACTATAAATAAACTCGTTTAGTTTTATTTCACCATCTTTTCGTTCTATCAATTGTTTATCTATTACGTCAATAATATTTGTTGCCAATCTTTTATATGTTTTAACTGGGACAGGAAAATCTCCGTGACTACTACTCGCTTCTATATCAAAACTACATATCTTATAAGGAACACGAGTTTCCTTATCATTCAGAGGAATAATATCTTTATAATGGATTTGAAATTCGAAGTTACAAGTAGTTGATCTTGTTTGTTCGATAATACACTTTTTTTTTGGAAGAGCTATCCAACCAGATGGACTAATTTCTTTAATATGAAATAATCTTAAGAGTGGAGGAATATTTGCCTCATATAGCATAATATCAGTATCGTAAAAATGATACCCATTTGTAAATAATTTATGACCTTTCTTATAGTCAGAATACCATAGATTTTTTACTTTATTAAAACAAGAAAGTGAATGAAACTCTAGTTTTAGAAATTTATGTTCTTTACCAGCATCAAACCCATATAATTTTCTCTTTTTAATTAATTTACATTCATGAATTCCATCTTTAAAATAATTTCCTATCTTTTCTTGTAAATGTAATAGAAATTCTTTTTTAACGCGGGTTGTCCATGTATCGTTTACTAATAAATAAAAGAATGGTTTGTAATCTGTCACTTTTATTGAAGCAGTTTCACCCTTTTCATTCAGCCCAAATATTTGAATTTCAAATTTACCTGTATCATGATACTTATTTCTTTCTTCATCAGAAGAATTATCATCTATCTGTTTGGAATTATAAAATTGGAAATCGAAAATTCTGAATGAGTAATCCATAATAGTTTTGTTGAAATCTGTTTATTTGATTTTAATACTTCATTTTTTTCTTTTAATGAATACTTATTTTTACGAAATAATTATGTTTTACGGAATAATTATAACTATTCATTATTATAACATATAAATGAGTATATCTTATAATAAAAAACCAATTTATGCAATCGCTGTTTTTGACGGAAAAATTAAAGGAACCGTATATTTTACTGAAAGTAAAAATGAAGTTATTATTGATATAGATCTAAAAGGGTTGAATAAATCATCATTACATGGTTTTCATATTCATGAAGCAGGTGATTTAACAGATAAATGTACTAGTATGTGTGCGCATTTTAATCCAACAGGAAAAAACCACGGGTGTCCAGGAATGAAGGAAAGACATGTCGGGGATTTGGGTAATTTAGAATCTAATAAAAATGGTTGCGCAAAATACTCTTTTATAGATAATATCATTAAATTACGCGGTAAGTTTAATATTATCGGACGCGGCTTAATTATTCACGCAGACGAAGACGATTGTGGACAGGGTGGAAACGCAGAGAGTTTAAAAACCGGAAACGCAGGGAAAAGGATTGCATGTTCTGTAATAGGATATGCAAAAGAAAATTTTTCTTAAAAATTGAAATCGTTTTTAGAATTATATTAATAATATAATAATATATTATAATCTAAATTATAAAGTAATTATGGGTGTATCTGGAAGTCTAATAAGAAAAAATATATTTGTATCTTTTGATACAACCTGTAGTAAAGAAATAAAAAATACTTATATTTCAAAAATTAACGAATACGGATATACAATTATTAATCAGGATTATATTGATAATACTGAATATCATTTATATAATACGATTCAAGTAACAAATCATATAGAAATATCAGATTATATAGTAATATTTATATCATCTGGTACATTAAAATCAAACATACAATCTTTCGTAGATTATGTATCGTGCCTAAATAATAAAAAAATAATTTATTTGATATTAGAACCAGAACTTCTTCCACTAAGAAATAATGGAATTAAACTATTCGTAGGAAAATTTCCATCATATCCTTGTTTTGATAATACTAGTTGTGAATATTCACTTAGAAAAATAAAAGACCTTCTTATGAATTAATGTCTACCATATTTACAATATTGACGCTGAGAGAAACCTTTTGGTTTATTACAATTTATACTTTTTTTATATTTTCGAGACCATTTTCCTCCCTTTAATTTATATATTTTTTTCCTACCAATTTTACGTGTTTTTGGTCTTATTTTTTTACATTTAGTATTGATCCATTTCATAAAATTATCTATGTTTCGCTCTTGAAATCCAGCATCTTCAAATGTTTCAACCTTGCTATTTTTAGATAAATATAATATAGTTGGAAAACTATTAACCTTATAGTTTAAATTATTTAATTGAGGTAAATGTGTTCGTTCTATATCACCAATCAAAATATTTTTATCTTGTTTTTTAAATATGTTTTCTATTTTTGCCCATTCTGGTTTCATTTTCATACAAGGATTACATCCTTCCATATAGATTAGTAAAAAAACCTTTTTTTTAGGGATCGATTGGTTTAGATCTCTAGCATTTTCTTCATTAAAATGAACTACTGACATATAATAAATAAAGAAAAAAATACTATTCTTTTTTATCCTTATTTATATATATGACTACATTAACTTTTTTATTCATTTTATTATTTTTAATAGGATTATATTTTTATGCAAAATGTGCTGATCCAGATTATCAAGAAGGTTTAACCAATCGCGATAATGGACAAAAATGCCCGAATATGTTAATTCAAAAAGATAGTAGATTTTTTTTATATAACTCACGCGTTGCAAAAGTTCCAGGAGTAAACCCAATAGAATTTGAAAATTTAGAAGATTATACAGAGTTTTTAGAGTGGCAACGTCATCAAGGGGTTAAGTGTCCGGTTTTATATTTACAACACGTTTACGATGCTCAAGGTAATCCTGTTTATAAAGTTAGACCCGGAGTTACAGAACAACAAGGTGGATTACCTCCCAGCTATGCGATGCCTCGCGGAATCGCTAATTCAAATGGTGATGTTATTATGGAAAGTACATTAGGTACGGAAGGTGCGAAGGCATATCCGAATCCGATGTTATTGGTAGATGCCGGAAGAAATGATCCTCCATATAATAAAAATTCAGTACCAAGTTTTGACCAATCATCTTTTTATGTAGGAACTACTACACCACTGGATGCGATGGATATCATACAAGAACAAAAACATGTCAGTCCTAATGCGATGGATCCTAACTGGGGAGGAATGAAATATACACAATCGCTTATAGATAAAGGATATTATAAAGATAATGAGGTTAGTATTAAGGTTGATTGATAACTCTTGCTATATTATATATTTGATATATTTTATAAAAATATATCAAACCATCGAAGATATCAAACCATCGAAGATATCAAACCATCGAAGATATATGAGAGACAAATTCTATATATTTATGTTCTCTGTAATTGTCCATTACGTCATCCACATAAAAAATTTAAATATAATTTAACCTCTGAATCCTTTTTTAAACCCCTTTGGTGCGATTTGTTGTTGACTCTTTGTTCCTGTGCGTCAGGGTTTTATTCGCTTTCGGTGACCATAATGTTTCTGATTTTTGGTTATAATAACATCATTATATGATTTATTATTAGATTTAATTGGTTCTGAATTATCTAGAAAATCTTCTAACCGTACCGGACGAGAAAATGTGGATTTGTCGCATTCGTTCATTATATTACCTCGCGATTACCTTTAAATTATTTATATTATTGTATAAAAAAAATAAAAATAACAGATTTTACCAAATTTTTATCAAATTTTTACGTTTTTTTTTTCCGAAAGTTTTTTCAGAAATTCAAAAATGGACAAAAAAAATGTCCAATTTTCCATTGGGGAAATACTTTTGCAAAAAACGAAAAATTTGTGACTGAAAAAATTCTTATGCTCTGGTTACTAAAAAAATGATTCAAAAAATGTGAGCATAATTTTTAAATTTGAATTTGAATTTTATGAAAAAAGGATTTAGGCGTTTTTTATCTTCGTAAGATATAGACGAAAATGACGAACATTTTTACGCCAAAAAACGCCTCAAAATTTGAGTGTAAAAAATGCAACTTTGGATGCTCTAAGAAATGTGATTACCAACGTCATTTATCTACTGCAAAACATAAAATACGAACAAATACTATAGAAAAAACGCCAAAAAACGCCACATCATGTTACAAGTGTAATTGTGGAAAAATATATAAACATATTTCATCCCTATGGAATCATAAAAAAAAATGTAATATTGAAGATAATATCATACCTGATTGCCAAGAAGAATTAGTAGTTGATAAAGATTTAGTATTGAATGTATTGAAACAGAATAATGATCTTATGAGAGAAAATAATGATTTTAAACATATGCTAGTAGAAACCCAAACACAAATGATGGAGTTATTGAAAAATGGAACACATAATACAAATAGTCATAATAAGAATTTTAATTTGAACTTCTTTTTGAATGAAACTTGTAAAAATGCGATGAATATTATGGATTTTGTTAATTCCTTACAATTACAATTGAGTGATTTGGAAAAAATGGGGGATGTTGGTTACGTGAATGGAATGTCTAATATTATTATTAAAAACTTAAAAGATATGGATGTTACCGAGCGTCCAGTACACTGTACAGATATGAAACGTGAGGTATTATACGTGAAAGATGAAGATAAATGGGATAAAGAAACGAGTGAAAAACCGAAAATTCGTAAAGCAATTAAATATGTTGCACGTAAGAATGCGCGATTATTACAAGAATTTAAGGAGAAACATCCTGATTGTAATAAATCAGAGTCCAGGTATTCCGATACTTATAATAAGTTAATGATTGAAGCGATGGGGGGGAAAGGAAGAGACGAAGAACAGGAAAGTAAAATAATAAAGCGATTAGCGAAAGAAACAACAATTGATAACTAATTCTATAAAAAAATAAAATAAAAATGTTATATAAATATAATATATAAATGTCGTCTACTTTTACATATTCAGATGCTAGTACTACTTCAAGTAACGATACTATAATTACAACTAGCAGTTATTCTATTCCTTCTGGACAAACCTTAATTAGCGTGGATATAGGTGCAGATGTAACTACAATTGGTTCAACTGCATTCCAAACAGTTTCAGTTAAAGCGTCTTTGACAACAGTTACGTTTGCAAATAAAGAGACCATTACTATTGAATCAGGAGCTTTTGAAAATTGCACCGCGTTGACAGGACTCATGTTTGGTAACCGGGATAATGTAACTATTGGCCAAATTTGTTTTAAAGGTTGTACCGCGTTGACAACCATTACGTTTGGTAGTAAGGATAATGTTACAATAGGAGGGTCAGCTTTTGAAGGTTGTACCGCGTTGACAACCATTACGTTTGGTAATAAGGATACTGTTTCGATAGGAGGGTCAGCTTTTGAAGGTTGTATCGTGTTGACAAACGTTGTGTTTAGTAATAATGATAACATTACACAAATTGATGTAAATGCTTTTAAAGGATGTTCTTTATTGAGCTCTTTTACTATACCATCAGGGTCAACTGTTTCAACTATTGGTGATAATGCTTTTGAGTTATGCGAGGCGTTGTCAACATTTATATTTAGTAATAGTGTTACAAGTATTGGTGTTGATTCGTTCACTCAGTGTAAATCATTAACCTCTATTACGATACCAGCAAGTGTTACAACTATTGGTAGTTTTGCATTTTTTGAATGTATAGAATTAGTAACTGTTATATTTGGATCTGGTATTCAACTAGCTACTATTTCACAAGGTTTATTTCAAGGCTGTTCTAAATTAGAAAACATTACGATACCAGATAGTGTTACAACTATTGGTGACTCATCGTTACGTAATACTAATATATCATCGATTACGATACCAGCAAGTATTACAACTATTAGTAACACAGCAATTGGTTTTTGTACAGAATTAGTAACTGTTATATTTGAATCTGGTATTCAACTAACTATTATTTCACCATTTTTATTTCAAGGCTGTTCTAAATTAGAAAACATTACGATACCAGATAGTGTTACAACTATTGGGGAACAGGCATTCTATCAGTGTTCTAAATTATCCTCTATTACGATACCAGCAAATGTTTCAAGTATGGGAGATTACGTATTCTATCAGTGTAGCGCCTTAATATCGGTTATATTTCAAGGTGCAACAAGTATGGGAGATTTTATATTCCAACAGTGTAGCGCTATTGAGAGAATTGATTTCAAAAGTAATACCTCTTCTATTACGATTGGGGGTACTAATTTATTTTTAAATATTGCATCGAATTCTACAAGAAAAGTATATTTTTATGATACATCTAGTGAAAGTGATATACAACCAAGTTTATTAGCTCAAATACGAAATATTGTAGATAATGATACGGTTTCATACTCAGGTCCTCAAATTTTTATACTTAATGGAACATCAATTAGAATTATCAGTATAAAAGCGATTGGTGGTACTTTCCAACGAAAATAATTAAATAATTATAAAATGATGATATAAACAGCTAAATATATTACTCTATCAAAAGTATTATATTTATTTACCATCAACATATTTCATAACAGCATTTAGAGCAACTTGTGACTTGAATAGAGCATTCAGTGTTTGAACAGTTTTTTGTGGATTGGATGGATCAACTGATAAAACCGTTTTTAACATGAGATTATTAATCAAGTCTTCCATATTCATAATAGCAGATTCGTAATCAGTGCTATATTTACTTATAAGAAGTTGGTCATCTAATTTTACAGATGCTGCTTTAATTTGAGATGCAAACTGCTTGGCATTTCCTGCAAAACCATTACCACCGCTAGAATCATCGGAATTTGATGATGTCATTCCTTCTTTTGTATTAAAATTCATTTTCAGCTTATTAAAGTCTAAATTCTTAAAGTCTACATATAAACAAATAATATATATAATAAATCCTATACCGATTAGACTAAATAGAAAGGTTAAATCTCTGTTCATTTGTATATAATATATTTTTATTTTTTCAAAAAAATGATTTAACTAATTGACTTTATATATATTATAGTTATAAATATGATATCTAAATGGATCCGTAAAACTATTCAATTATTTAAAACAACTGCATCACCAATAACATTAGGAAGGTGGAATAATAATCATACAAATTACCAAAAAAATAAAAAAATTGATTGGTCAAATCATGATCACTGTGGACCTTGTGGTAACTTGAATATACCAAAAAATGATAAAAATGATAAAAATGATAACAGTCCTAAGTAATTAAAAATTTTTGTAATATATCGCCAACATTCTTATTAATTTTTCTGGAGTCTCCTTTTTTATTTGTATAAGTTATATTTTTTAAACAGTTGGTGTCTTTTTTTAATTCATCAATAATATTAGTAATAGATTTATATTTTTCTAAAATAGCTTTTGCGGTAGTCGAACTAATACTGGGTATTTGACATAACATAATTTCGTTTATATTTTCAGGGGTTATATTATCTTTTTTAACCTTTTTAACTACATTTATATAATCCTTACATGTAGCAGGTTGTGTATGTTGATTATTTTCACTATAATAAGACATATCTTTATCATTTTCTTTTCCAATTTTATTGGTACTATTTAAAATATAAAAAGCGGTTTCTTCTAAAGTAAACGTACGGATTACAGAAAATCCCTTATAATAATTTAATGAGAGAATCGCAGAATGAATAGTCTGTTTATCGTTAGATTTATTTAAAAAACTTTTAGGTCGATTGATATCTCCTTCGATTATATAAATAATATTATGATTGTGGTGTTCATATGAGGTTAATCTATAGGATTGTTCTTCATATCTACCGTCTTTTATACTAGATAATAAATCATTTATAGATTTTCTCTCGATTAATAGTTTAATAGATTCTTTGGAGTTTTCGATTATAATATCTCCGATAGGCAATGATATGATTTCTATTTTTATATCTTTGAATCGTGGGATTTCTTCCATCATTTTATGAATTTGTTTGATCAAATCATGTTCTCTACAATCGATTTTAATTTTCATATCATAATTAAAATGTTATTATTAAATTATTTTATAAATAAATACTTTAATAATAAGATATCTAACCCATATTACCACCGATAGTTGCTTTATAACCTGTTTTTTGTGTTTGAACGGTTCTGTTAGGAACACATCTGAGTGGCATAGATAACACAGATCCGACCAACATAGGGTTATGTTGATTAAAGAAATACCCTGAACTTGGAGCTAGACCTGCTTTTTTAGGACCACCACAAACATTAGTTCTGTTTACAATAGAGGCAGCATTTCGTGCACTTTTACTTCCGGACATATACACCATTTTATACATTACTGCGATATTTTTTTTTTCTAAATAATATAATTAAAAACAAATTAAAGTCATTATTTGATTAATATTATATGTCAGAATTTAAAAATGGTAATCACGACGATGATATAATTGTTTCTGAAGAGGGGCTAGTTTTTAATCCTTTTAATCCATTGAATATTAAGATTAAATTGAACGATGTTCAATCTATTCTTACTAAATATAATATTCCAGCAACAGTCGATAATATTAGTCTATATGAAAGAGCATTTGTTCATAGATCTTATGTAAAAAGACCTGATTATGAAAACGCTCAACAGAATATAACTATAGTAGAACGTCCAGACGATTGTTTACCATTAAGTAGTAAATCAAATGAGCGTTTGGAATTTTTAGGTGATGGTATTTTAGAGGCTATTACCAAGTATTATCTATATAGAAGATTTCCAAAAGAAAATGAGGGGTTTATGACTGAAAAAAAAATAGCAATTGTTAAAAACGAAGCTATTGGGAGAATTGCATATGAAATGGGACTACATAAATGGCTTATATTGTCGAAACATGCTGAAGAAAAAAAGATTCGAACGAATTTAAAAAAGCTAGGCTGTTTATTCGAATCTTTTATAGGAGCACTTTTTTTGGATTTTAATAAAGTTGTTGTAAAGGATGAGGAAAGTTGGTTTCAAAATATGTTTGTTACAGGGCCAGGATTTCAAATGGCACAAAAGTTTATTGAAAATATTTTTGAACGACATATAGATTGGGTAGCGCTAATCCAAAATGACGATAATTATAAGAATATATTACAGGTAAAAATTCAAAAAGAATTTAAAGTAACTCCTCATTATTTGGAAATAGAGCATGATATAGATCTAGGATATAAGATGGGGGTTTATTTATGTTTAGGTCAACATATTTTTAATGTATCACATAATGATTCAGTTCATATATCCTTTTTCAAAACATTTCAGGCAATTCAACAATATGTAGTGGAAAATGGAAAAGCATTAATTTTTATGGGTGAAGGGCAACATAAAATTAAACGAAAGGCGGAACAAGTTGCATGTAACGAAGCAATAAAATTTATTGAAGAAAATGGTGAAACAATTGAGTAATTTTATAAAAATTATAAAAAGTTATATCATTATAAGTTATATGAGTCATTTAGAAAAATTAAAACAAAAAATGATGATAAAACCAATTCTAAAAGATCAAGAGAAGGTTGAAGTTATAATTAAAGGAAAAAATATTGGCGAAGAAGGCGAAATAACAGCGCCGATAAAAGCAACGTTAATTATTGACGAAACAAAAAAAGGGTTTGATCGGGACGCTGTTTTAAATAAATTGAAAAAGCAAAATGTGTTAAAAGTAAATATAAAAGATATATCATTTGGAAAGCAAGATCTACGCCAACCTGATGTAACTTTATCAGAATTACCTAAAAAGGATAAACAATTGAAAAAAACAAAAAAACCAAAATTTATTATCGAAGAAAGCGATGATGAAGAAAAAATTCCCGAAACGGTCGAAGAGGTTATACAAATTAAAGAGGAACCGATAAAAGTAAAAGGGCGACGTAGTAAAAAAGTAGTAAAGGGTATCGCTGTTTTAGGTCCAGAAATGAATATAAAAATAGGAGATACCCCTCTTATGGATCGTATTTATAAAACAAAAGATCCTATAAATATTAAGGTTTCAAGTTATTATATGAATAATCGCGAAATTTTTATAAATTTTATTAATTCGCTCTTTGAACCGTATAAACAAAGATTATTAGATAATAAAGAAGCGATTTCATGTGATACAATTGGCAAAACAAGTAAAGATTTTCAATTACTTATACATCAAGAAATTGTACGCGATTATATGAATTTATATACACCATATAGGGGGTTACTTTTATATCATGGGTTAGGTTCTGGTAAGACGGCTACATCGATTGCAATTGCAGAGGCTATGAAAAGTACCAAAAAAGTGATAGTGATGACCCCCGCTTCTTTACGCGCAAATTATATAGAAGAATTAAAAAAAGCAGGAGACGTTTACTATAAAAAGAATCAATTCTGGGAATGGATAGCATTAAATAATAATGAAGATTTATTACGGATTTTATCCGCGATTTTAAATTTGGAACAAGACTATATTTTGAAACAAAAAGGCGCATGGTTTGTGAATATAACAAAACCCTCTAATTATGATGAGTTGACAGATATTGAAAGAAGATCATTAGAAGCCCAATTAGATAAAATGATAGATAATAAGTATACATTTATAAATTATAATGGTCTTAGATCAAGTAAATTGTCACAGCTTACGTCGGGTTATACTAAAAATTTATTTGATAATGCGGTTGTTATTATTGATGAAGCTCATAATTTAATAAGTAGAATTGTTAATAAAATTAAGAAAGAAAAACCAATTCAAGAAACTGAAAGAGGAGAGAAAGAGCATTTACCAACTAGTTTATCGACAAAATTATATGAATATCTTTTAAGTGCGCAAAATTCTAGGATTGTTTTATTAAGTGGTACACCTGTTATTAATTATGCAAACGAATTTGGAATACTTTTTAACATATTGAGAGGGTATATTAAGACTTGGCATATTCCGCTTATTATAAAAACAACTAATAAAATAGATCGTACTACTTTGAATGAAATGTTAATCGGTGAAAAAACACATGATTATTTGGATTATTCTCCGTCAAGTAAAGTTTTAACAATTACTAGAAACCCTTATGGGTTTAAGAATAAAATAAAGGTAGGTAATAAGTATCAAGGTGTTTCGAATATAACAAAGGATGAAAATAAGAAGGAAATATTTGAGACAGAATTTATATCCGATGAAGATTTTGAGAGAAAAATATTAAATATCCTTCGTAAAAATAATATAGAGGCTAATATTGCGGCAATTCGTGTGAGATATAGAAAAGCATTACCAGATACATTCGAGCAATTTTCAAGTCGTTTTATTGACGAAAATACAAAAGAGCTGAAAAATAATGATGCTTTAAAAAGACGTATAATTGGATTATCTTCTCATTTTAGAAGTGCACAGGAAAGTCTGTTACCTAAATTTAATAAATTATTGGGAAGTGATTATCATATAATACGTATACCGATGAGTAATAAACAATTTCAATTATATGAAAATGCCAGACGAGAAGAAAGAAAACAGGAGAAGCCCAAATCAAAAAAAAAATCAGCACAAGAAGAAGAGTTTAGTGGAACATATAAGATATTTTCACGTCTTTATTGTAATTATGCTTTACCAAATAGACCATTACCTAGAGATATTAAGATAGAATCATCTGTTGCCGGACAACATGCTATTATGGTAAAAGAGATGATTATAGAACAGATAAAACAAAAGACTTTATTACATAGAGAACAAAAATTAGATGAACTTGAAAATGAAGACGACAGAAAAGAGTTGAAGGAAAAAATGAGAATAGAAATAGATAATCTAGCAGAAAAAATATTTCAAGAGTTACAGGAAAAAAATACAGAAGGAAATACAAAAAAGAAAGGTGTAAGTAAAAAAACAAAAAAGACAGATGATAAAGAAGATATTTCTAATATGTTTTCGATTGATGATTTAGATAAAAAAGTTATAGAAGATGAAATAGCAAAATTAGACGTGGATAAAACAACCAATAATAAAAAAGAAGAAAGCGGTGTCGTAAATTTATTATCAGAAGCAAGACGTGCTGAAACAAAAAAAGATATGGAAAATATAAATGAAGGAGAAGTAGAGGGAGATGAAATTTTAGATGAAATAGGTGGTAGTACTTATAAAGAACGTATAGAAGATGCGATTCGGTTTTTACGTGATAATTCAAATGAATATTTAACACCAGAAGGACTTCAAACATATAGTCCCAAGTTTTTACATATATTAGATAATATCAAAGATCAAGAATATGAGGGATTACATTTAGTTTATAGTCAATTTAGAACTTTAGAAGGTATAGGTATTTTTACGCTTGTTTTGGAAAAAAATGGTTTTGCACGGTTTAAAATAAAAAAAAATGATTATGGCGTTTGGTCGATTGATATAGAGGAAAATGATGTAGGAAAACCAACATTTGCTCTTTATACAGGAACTGAAACCGTCGAAGAAAAAGAGATAATTCGTCATATCTATAATGGTGAATGGGACCAAATACCTAGTTCACTTTCCGAATCTTTGATGAAAATTGCAAATAATAATAATATGGGTGAAGTTATCAAAGTTTTTATGATTACTTCGTCAGGATCTGAAGGTATTAATTTAAAGAACACGCGTTATGTACATATTATGGAACCATATTGGCATCCTGTACGCTCAGAACAAGTTATTGGTCGTGCAAGACGTATTTGTAGTCATAAAGATTTACCACAACATTTACAAACGGTGGAAGTATTTGTTTATTTAATGGAATTTACAGCCGAACAACTAAAATCTGATGAAGCAATTGAATTAAAAAGAAAGGATTTAAGTAGAAAATTACCACCTGTTCCGCTAACTACTGATCAGAATTTATTTGAATTATCAGAAATAAAAGCAAACTTGAATCTTCAGTTAACAGACGCGATTAAAGAAACATCTTTCGATTGTTATTTATATTCGGGTAATAAATGTGTTAATTTTGGTTCGCCTTCAAATGATAAATATGCTTATGTTCCTGATTATGCTGAACAACAGGGAGATACCACCGTTCGCGCAAATAAACAAAAAATAGAATGGGTTGGAAAACCAGTTGAAATAAATGGTGTTGTCTATGTTTATAAACGTATAAATTCCAAATTGTTAAATATATATGATAAAGCAAGTTATGAGGCAGCAGTAAAAAATCCTTCAAATGTTCCTCTACAAGTAGGAACATTAGAAATAAATGAAAAAGGTCAACAAGTATTCAAACAGTTGATAACATAGTTCAGCGATTTATGTAAAAGGTGTAATATTATTTGATATATCTATTTTTCTAGAAGAGATATAATTCTCTCTATTTTTTCATCAAGTTTGTCAATTTTCTTATGTAAAAATATGATTTCTTCGTCGATATTTGAGTTGAGCGACGGTTTTCGTTTTAGTTTATCAAAAATGGATATAGACGGCTGAATTGTTTGATCTGCCCATGAAATATGTTTACTATTATCATTATCTAGTATTTCAACTTCTTTTTCATAAATATTATTATCAAGTTCTTCATTAATTTTAATGTATGTTATATTATTAGAATTTTTTAAATTGCGAGTATCTAAACTAGGAGTATCTAAACTAGGAGTATCCAAACTAGGAGTATCCAATTTATTAGTATTTTTTGTTACTATATCATTTTTTTGATAAACTTTATCGATTTCATAATTTCTAGATTTTATCATTTCCTGAATAAGTTTATCGGTCTCTTTCAAAGGCTCGTCTTCCATTTTGATTTTAAAATCTGGTACAGGTGGAGTTTTAATATTAATACTAGAATCAAAATCATTTTTTTGATTTTGATATTCTATATCAAATTGATTTACTTTATTTTTTTGAATATCTTCGTGTGTAACTAATTTAGATTTATGGTCATATTCATTAATATTAGTTCTAATAAACATAATATATTTTTTATTTAACTCAATTAGACTACTACATGTATTAAATTGATTTTGGTAAAAAGGATTATAATTTTGATTAAATAAATTATAAATATAGTGTTTACCATTATTATCAAGAGTAATATTTTCTGATATTAAATCCCATAATAATGCTTTATTTTCGTTTGTTTTAAATTGTTCCATTATTATTATAATATTAAAAATACTTTTTATATTATAATGATTCGTTAAAATATATTTTACGAAATTTTGACATATATTCATCGTCGATCCTTCGAGATTTTAAATATTTTGCAGACATCTTATCTTGTAGCATTTGAACAATAAAAAATAGCGAGTACACGCCGCATTCAGTATTACCGTTTTGGTGTTCATATCCTTCACTTGTATCATAATTAAAAATTATTTTAGGTCTAAGAGATTGTCCTTGTTGTTTTATTTTTTTGACAAAATTATTTATTTCTTTTGGTGCAGGATCTCCTGTACTATCAAAGAAAAATATCATCTTTTTCTTTATATTAATAAACATCGATATCCAATGTTGACCAGGTTTATCATGTGGATCGGTATTAAATATTATACCAAATTTAAATCGCCCCTTATCTATTTCGCGTTTTAAATTAAAATTACATAGTTCTTCCCATACACATTCACCATATAATTTTTGTTTATTGAAATCAATTGGTGAAGGACCAATAAAGTCAAAACATTTATATGCCTTTTCATATTGTTTCATTACTTTGATAATATCTGTACTAGATAACCATTCGTTGGGGTTTTTTTTCCATTCTATAGGTGTTGTTGGAGCAAAAGATTCTTTTAAATCTTTTGATATATCTCCAAAATGATGTTTTTGTTTTAGCCAACAAGACTCTTTATTACAAACATTTGAGAGATGATTACTTAACTCTTCGTGAATTTTTTTAGTATTATTTGTATTGATTTTATTATCAGGATGTCTTGCGTTCCACATGTCTCTTAAATTTATTATAGCGTCATCTGTATAACACGAAAAATCATTTATTTCGTCTTCACCTTTTGGACTACAGTTTACATTTATCATTTCTTTACCTCCTTTCATTTTATATTTCATAGATACCCTCTTTTTTTTGGTCTTTTTCGTCTTGATCATTCTTTTCATTTGTTTTGTTTTTTTCATTTTTTTTCTTTTGGATTTGATTGGTACTCTCATAATTATTAGTGATATTTTTCTTTTTTGAAATTTTTTTAACTCCTTTGGTTTTTAAATTTGGATCTTTAAGATTAATATTTTTTTTTTGTGGCAAAATAATATCCTTTTCACCAAGGCTGGTTTTAATTACAAATTTATCTAGTAAGTTTTCTACTTTTAATGTTTTTATAAATTCGTCATTCGCATGAGTATAGTTATTACTAACGTCTAATGATGGATTATTATTGTAATCTGATATTGTAGATAGATCTTTTTGAATAATATCATTATTATCTAAACTTTTGAAAAAATGAATACAACTGTTTATATAACTTTCAAATGTATATTTAACTTCTGGATAAATATTACATGATGCGTCTGAAATCAACTCTTTGGTGAGACTGATGATTCTTTTACGATAGAATTTTTTATCTTTGTCGTATTTTTTTTTATTATTACTATGTTTTATATATTTATCAAATCGTTCTTTATTTAATAAGTAATCTAATGTTATTTCATTTATAAATTGCTGCGACATATCTTAAATATATAAAACAAAATTCTAATTTAATTACAACTATTAATATCTTTTACTTGTACCCTTGTATTATTGTTAAATAAATTTACTCCTAAAATATTTGTATCTGGGTTGGGATTAAATTGAGGGAACGCTTCTTGTTTAAAGAGTAAATTACGATCGCCTAGATTCGTGTGTTTTGTAACCTGTAAATTGAAATCGTATAGATCGCTATTACTTTTTGGTACATACTCGGCCTGATTACATTTTTGAAGCGCATATATCTGGTTTCTTAATTCGGATTCTAAATTAATATTTGAGGCAAATCCTGACCACGGGGCTTGACGATTACCAGGATTGAATGTAGTATTAGTATTATAAGTAGGTAAGTCTTTGAATTGTTGTTTTATTTCGCGCCGAGGATCTACTATAGGAAGATAGGAGTATTTAGTCATTACTGGTCTAACATCTAAATAAGGTTGTAATGGCTGAGATGGTAGATTTCTACTATATATTTCTCTGTTCATACGTTCTTGAAATGATGTGGTACATTCGGATGTCATAATATATATTTATACTTTATTTAAATTATTGTTAACAAATTTAAAGATATAATTTATATTTTTATAAATATGTGCGGTATATTCACATTAGTGAATATAAATTATTCAAAGTTATCGGTTTCTACAATTCATGAATCTTTTTTAAAAGGAAAATCCCGTGGACCAGATAATTCTAATACTAAATATTTTCTAAATAGTTTCTGCGGATTTCATAGATTAGCCATTAATGGGTTATCAGACTTATCTAATCAACCAATTGAGATAGATAACATATTTTTATATTGTAACGGTGAAATTTTTAATTATAAAGAATTATATTCCTTAATCGATATATCTCCTCGTACAGGGTCTGATTGTGAAATAATTATCCATTTATATAAAAAATTTGGTATTGAATATACCTTACAGTTATTAGACGGAGAATTTGCTTTTGTACTCCTAGACACTCGATTAACAAATAAAAACATAGATAATTTTATACATATTGCACGCGACCCTTTTGGAGTTAGACCATTATTTACAATTCCTTCGTTAAATTCTAAACAAATGATATCGTTTGCATCAGAAGTAAAAATGTTATCAGATTTAAATGGCGCGATAAGTAAAAATACTATAAGACAATTTTCGCCTGGTTGTTATACAACATTAAAATTAGGAATGGAAGTTAACTCAATATGGAAAATTGCGGTAAATCAAAAAAGTTTTTATCGATATCCGCTTTGTAGTTTAAAATGCGACGATATAACATCCCCAATTTTATTATCTACATATCTTGAAACAGCAATTGTCAAACGATGTGATAATTCTGAAAGACCTATTGCATGTTTATTATCGGGCGGTTTAGATAGTAGCACGGTGACTGCTATTACAAATAATTATTTAATATCACAAGGTAAAAAACTCAAAACGTTTAGTATTGGTTTAAAAGATTCAGAAGATCTCTCTTACGCTAGAGAGGTTGCTTACTATTTAGATACAGATCATATGGAATGTATAATTGACGAATCGAATTTATTATCTACGATAAAAGATGTAATTTATGCTATCGAAAGTTATGATACTACTACAATACGCGCTAGTATAGGAAATTACCTGATTGGTAAATTTATTAGAGAAAACAGTGATTGCAAAGTAATTTTGAATGGAGATGGAGCAGATGAATTATTTGGTGGATATTTATATTTCAATAATTATAAAAATGATATAGAATTTGATAAAGAAATTAAACATCTTTTATCAAATATTCATTATTTTGACGGACTTCGATCGGATAGATGTATTTCCTCTAATGGATTAGAAGCTAGAACGCCATTTTTAGATAGTCGTCTTGTAGATTATTATTTATCGTTGCCTTTAAAGTTAAGAAATCATAATAATAAAGGTGGTATGGAAAAACAGTTATTAAGAGATACGGTTAATTCTATGTTTAATAGTAAAGGTGAAAAATTATTACCAAAGGAAATTATTTATAGAAAAAAGGAGGCCTTTAGTGATGGAGTAAGTTCAAAAAAAAGATCATTTTTTACTATAATACAAGAATCCATACAAAAAGAAATGAATTATACAGATATATCAGGAGTAGATATTGAAAAACGCTATTATAAGTTTTTGTTTAATGAGTTTTTTTATAATTGTAATAAAGTTATACCATACTTATGGATGCCGAAATTTTCTCAAACAGATGACCCAAGTGCTAGATTATTAGATATTTATAAAAAGAATGAACCTGAAATGAAAAGGTGGACGGAAGAAGATATATTATCTATAATAGAGCCTATAACAGAAATATAAATATTTTATTTCTTTATTATATGAAAGGTTTATCATTAAAATTACAAGAAAAGGTGTTTGATTTTTATATTTATATTTCTTATTTTTTAATAATTATATCTTTTTTAGGTATATCGTTTTTTAAAAACATAACATATGTAGGTTATTTAGATAAGTTTGTACAGGTATATATTGCGTTATTTTTAATTTGGAGGTTTAATCCTTATCGTAAAAGTAGTTTTTCTTCACTTGATAGAAAAATAGCTTTTAGTGCTGGATTTTTATTACTAACAACTTCTATTTTGGAAACTTATATTGTATCTTATATTAAATCATATACTAGTCGTTCATATATTTTAAACTCATTACTTGGTAACATGAATCTTAAATAGGTCGTTTATAAAGTTTATAGTTACAAAGCCTATAGACATGGAACATCCGCTTATCAATGTGCGATAATATCCACCTCTAAATAATTGTTTATAATTATTTTGAATAAAAAATTGTATTATTTGTAAAGTATTCATTTTACTAATATTTGTCTCTTTGTAGTATATTATATATGGTGATTGTTTGACAGTTTTTATATAATCAAAAGGTTGTGATATTATACTACCGATTACCCCTCCGAGTAATCCTGCTAAAAATTTAGTTTGACGGGTTTTTTCGTTTTGGTAACAAAAATAACAAAAAGTTGAAGCAATTATACTGTTTCGATACAAATTAGGCATAAATCCTTTATAATTTAAGATATCTTTTACCACGAGTTCTTTTTTTGAAATTAATTTTATTTTCATAATTTCAATTGGAGAGTCTATTAATGTTTGACAAAAAGCGGTTCCTCCACCTATATATAAAAAATTAATCGGATGCTTTATATTATTATTATTTAAATAATTCTTAATATTTGTTTGCGTATTCCAAAATACATATCGCATCGGAATACTACCTATTAATCTAGGTATCGTTCCTGTATAAAAGACTTTTATATTTCGAGGGTTTACTATAAAATTTTTATTTTTTTGTTTTTGTGTTTTGATATAATCAATTGGATGTGTAATGATGACTTCTATTAATGATGATATGCAGCTAGCGAATAAAATCATTTATAATATAATATTACTATTTAAAAAAAAAACAAAATAGTAATATAATGATACCTTTTATAAATTATAATAACAAATATTGTGTAAAAGATATTCAAAACCTCTTGTGTTTAGGGGTGTCAATTATAATAACAAGTTCAATTGTTTGTCATTATTTTTATCCAATAGATTTTATTATTTATAAATTATTTCCGTTGGTTTTTATACACTGTTTAACGGATCTATTTTTAACTAGAAAACCTGATATTATATTACATCATTTGTTATGTTTATCTATGTCTACACATATGTATTTAAAACAATTGCCACTTGAGATTGTTAATAGACAGACGATTACCATACTAAGTCTTGAAACATCTACCATTTTTTTAGTAATACGAGAGTATTTGGATAAAAGCAGTTTTTTATATAAAATAAATAATATTTGCTTTGTATCAACATTTTTATATCTTAGAATTTATCTATTGATAAAACATTTGTTTTTAGATGAACGTTTTTTACATTATATGAATAATAATAATAGTACATATGAATTAATTTGGTACCATACAGGGTTGTATTCTTTTTTATTATTAAATTTATATTGGGGATTCATCATAGTAAAATCAATTATGAATCCCATGCGTAAAAAATTTAAGATATATTTTACGTATAGATTATCCGAATTTTTATTACAATTTACTTATTTTTTATCACCTGTAATTTCATTATATACATATATAGATAATAATAAGAGTGAAAGAAAAGCGTTAATTATGATTGATTTATTCGGTCAATCTATTTTATCCATTAACAGTTTTAATTATCATAGGGCACTTTTTAACCAAATTAAGAACGACGAAAAACCGGATAATAAAATTAAGAATCATGAAAAAAACGAGATAGAAATTAACTTATTATCTCCAAATATTTATAAATATTATATTTTTGATATTTTAAGTATACATATCCGAAGTTTTTTATCTACTATAGTAAACTTATCTGCTGGTATAGAAATTAAAAACATAAATTTTATAGCTGGGTGGTTATTATATATTCATTTATGTAGTTTATTTCATTTTTATCATGATATTTTGGACAATATTTTATACAAAACAGCAATAGTATATGCTGCAAAAGATAGATTAATTGACTATGCGGTAAGAGCTCCTATTTTTATAGAAATTTTAATTACAATAATACACTCTAATAGTTTAGTTGCTAGTAATCATAATTTAATTTCTTTATTTGGTATTATTTTACTATTACATATAAAACCTTTTTATGAATTAAATCATTTTGTTTTACATATTCTACTTCTTTATCAAACATATGGACTTACCGCTTGTAATAACAGTTTATTCTAATTGTTAATAGAATTAATAATATTATTGTTTTTTTTTGTTTTACTATTATACGAACTTCGTAATTTACGCGTTTTATTTTGACTTTCGTGAAAAAATTTATTCAGATGAGTTAACATTTCTTTACTAATAATGATATCAATTTCTAAATCAATAGACTTTTTCAATCGTGGCGTATATTTAAATTTTTTAATTATTTTTAACATATTGGATTTAAAATTGATATCGCATATATGATTTAGTTTGTTTGATTTTGATAATTCGTCAAACATGAAATCAAATTTATAGTCATAGTAATAAGGTTTAACATTAATATAATAAACATTTTCATTTACCATTTTAGGATAATAAACGTCGTCAATATAACAAATTTTGGTATTTTCTGGCAATTTTGTACATCTAATTAAATCGTTTATTTTTTTATCATTAGAAGTTCTACATATTTCAATAACTTCTCCTTTTACTTTGAATGCGGCAATTACACGATCAAATAATTTATAGTTTAATTTATCTTCAAAATAAGATATAAACATATTAACCCAATTATAAGCACCTGAATTATTTGTATATATCATTACACGATTACACATATGTTCTATCTTTTTTTTTTTAATAAACGTTAATATTTTAACAATATCTGGTCTTAAGAAATTTGTAAATAAATCTAATAAGTTATTGAAATACTTTTGATTTAGAATATTATCTTGTTTATTTATGAAATCTAAATAAAATTTAAGACTTTCCCAAAATATACTTAATTGAACAAAATATCCTAATGTTTCATCAAAATCTAAAACTATTATTTTCATGTTACCAGTTATATAACTGATCATATTTTATTTTCTACATAAATATATATCAGAATATATTATGTCTAATTTAACAAAATCAGACTATATCAAAATATTAAATTATTATAATGTATCAATACCGAAATCATTAAAAAATATTAAAACTAAAGCTAAGCAGATAATAATGAACAAATTATGTCGGTGTATTAAAAAAGTAGATCCAGTTAATGAAGCAAAATCTATAGGAATTTGTAAAAGAACCGTTCTACATAGTAAACATGTCACAGTAGGGAAATTTACATGTAAAAAACGTAAAAAAGGAGTATTAAAAAAATATACTCAAAGAAATAGACACTAGGTTTTAGATAAATGATCTAATGCCGATAGAAGAACGTTTTCTTGATCAGTTAATTTTTGAAATATCAAACTACTGTCCATACTTAAACGAAAATGTCGTGAACGAGGTCCATAATTTTTACATATTAAGAAAACTCCTTCATCTGTAATTTTTACATTGCAAAACATGGATCCATTAGTTAGAAATATTTTATTTGGATTAGTAATATTGATCCATCTTAAGTATGTACCATATCGTAACTCATTTATTTCATCAATATATTTATAGCCTTTTAATTTGTTTAATAATACTTCTTCTTCTACTTCTTGCAAATTTAATTCTGATATAATTTGTCGATTAAGTTGTTTTATTTTTTCGTTATTAAAATTCATCAATTCTTCATTTGTGTCATCATCTAATGCTTTTAATAATTTATTAATATCCATATATCCTATTAATAAATTATTATTATATCTATTATTGTTATTATTTATATAAAATTACCATGCACTACCAAAACCTCCTCCCATTACAGAATTAGCGGCTACTGGACCATCAAAACCTTCTGCAGGTGATGAAGCATTTACAAGAGGAGTATCGTCTTTTTCATGAAATTTATTATAATCCGGTAACTGTTGAGGCGCCGTTGTATTTTGATTATTTGCTTGTGTCATATCACTAGTAGGTAATGAATGGATTGAAGTGCCATCGGAAAATGAATTACTTAATGCTACGTTTCTAGTATGAGCTGGAGGCATAGTAGGTGGTAATTTACCTGAAATAGGCTGAGATACTTTCACCTTTGATTTATCATTGGTTTTATTTTGACTTGAAGGACCTTCCCATAACTCAAGTATTCTATCAATTAAAATATTCATTTTTTCGCCTAATCTAGAATGAATACTAAATGTAATCATTAAAAATGCTAAAGTCATATAAATAACATGATTTTTAGGATATTCTTCGCCACTATATGTAGGAAAAAAATGAATAATACGATCTATGTAAAAAAATCCTAAAAGCATAACTAATACTTGGATAATAATCTCTGCTACAATTTCTATAGTTCCTTTATTATCGTCAGCATCAGGTATATATTTAGCTATAAGTTTATTCAAAGATATAAGTGGTATTAGTGATAATATACCATATTGTATAGTGTTAAGTAATTCTGCTTTTATATTATCATTAAAATTAAATATATATTTAATAAAATTTTTTTTTGATTCGTCAGAACTATCCATATGTTTTATAAGAAGAAATTAAATTATCTAAAAAGTAAATATTCGCGCGTAAGTATTTAAAAGTTATAATTTTAAATTATAATATAATGAGTAGTTCACGTTCAATAGCAGCCGCAAGGAATCGACGTGCTGGAGGAGATGTTCCTCCTAAATTACAAGCAGGAAGGTCGATGAATACAATTTCTCAACCGCTAATGCAACCCCATCAACATATGCAACAACAAAATATTGAACAAAAATCAAACGGTTTACCTTTTTCTAAATTAACAATTTCTGATGCAATTGGGTTAATAACATTACGTTTAGGTAAAGTTGAACAACATTTAATAGAACAGCAACATAATCCTATAATTTCAAAAGGGGAAACTCCTAGTATAGATAATACACTTTTGACAACGCTTACTAGACGTTTAGATGAAATGGAAAAAAAAGAAAAGTTAGTTAATTTAAATGATTTTAAAGCAGAATTAGCATCTTTAACCCAAAATATTAATAGTATTCAAAAACAATTTGAAGAATTTAAAACTGATACACAAAATAAATTTATCGATTATGAAACTGCTATGTGTGATATAGAATCTAAGATTTTTATAGAGGATAACGATATATCCCCTAAAAACTCTGATGAATCAAAATCTAAAGTTGTAGATTCTACAGATTCTAAAAATAAAGAAGTATCCGTTTATGCAAAGGAAACCGGAAAAAAGGAAGAAACAGTTGATACAGAAACACAAAATGCTGAAAATGCTGAAAATGTTGAAAATGTTGAAAATGTTGAAAATGCTGAAAATGTTGAAAATGTTGAAAATGTTGAAAATGTTGAAAATGTTGAAAATGTTGAAACTGAAGATGCTGAAAATGTTGAAGAGAGTGGATTTGAAGAAGTGACTAGTAACAAAGATAAGAAAAAAAATCGAAAAAAAAAAATGACTTTACCAATTTAAAATAAATTATTAGATAAATACACTTCATATAAAAAATAGATTAGTACGTTGCCCTTTTAAAAAATTATTATTTATAATAAATATGGAATTTATTATAACTATATTTATTTTTTGTTTAGTATTATTTATATATCTACATATACAATTTCAGTTAAAAACAGGTAATGATTTAGAAATATATGAAATTGATGATGTTTCAAAATCAAAATTGGAAGAAGTATGTGATATGAGACAACCGCTTTTATTTGATTACCATAACGATAAAATCGTAGAAATGTCAAATCGCACTTTTATTGAAGAAAATTACCATGCTTTTGAAATAAAAATTAGAAATTCAAAAGATACAGACTGTGATCGTGAAAACGAGTTGTATCTACCTTTACCGTTCCATGCATCCTTGAAGCTATTTAACGAAGATAAAGACGCTAGTTATTTTACGGAAAACAATTCTGATTTTTTAGAAGAAACTGGTATTGTTAAGTCGTTTAAATATAATGATGATTTTTTACGTCCATATATGGTTTCAAATTGTAATTATGATTTACTTATGGGGTCTAATAATACACGTACCCCTTTTAGATATATGGTTAATTATAGAAATTATATGTTATTAACATGTGGTACCGCTAAAATTAAAATAACTCCTCCCCAAAGTACCAAATACTTATATCCTAAATATGATTATGAGAATTTTGAATTTTCATCTCCTATTAATCCGTGGAAAGTTCAACCAAAATATTCGGCTGATTTTGATAAAATAAAATGTTTAGAGTTCAATTTAACATCAGGTAAGATGTTTTATTTACCAGCTTACTGGTGGTACAGTATAGAGTTTACTAAAGATACATGTATATCGTGTTTTTATTATAGAACATATATGAATAATTTAGCCATTTTACCATATTTATCACTTCATGCTTTGCAAATACAAAATGTAAAAAGAAATGTAGTAAAAAAAGCGGTGAATCAATTCTTAAGTAAGAAGGAAGAAGAGAGCAACCCAATTGATAACGATCATGAGAATAATACTGAAAAAGAAGTAGATCAAGATGATACTACTAAACCCCAAGACTCTGATAATATGACAAGTATATCTAAATTACCTATTTAGAGTTAACTTGTGTATATTTGATTATGGTTTTTAAAATTCACGGGGAGAGAAATTCAGGAACTAAATTTTTAACTGAATTATTTGAAGCTAACTTTGGATTTGGTTGTTTTCAAGAGTATTATCATGATAATAGATGTTATTATTGGAAACATGGGATTGACTTTGAAAAACGAACTGCGTCGCAAATAGATATTTTTATAGTACGAAATTTAGAAGACTGGCTAATATCTATGTTCTATAAACCGTATCATTTAACCCCTTATAACAAGTTTAATAGTTTTATAACTCAAAAACAAATTTTAAATGATGGATGGAGTAAAGATGGTAATACAGGATTACCATTAAATTATCATGATAAAGATAAGACAATATTTGAAATAAGATATTTTAAATTAAAATGTATATTAGATTATGTAGATAAAAATTCGAATGTTATTTTAGTTAATTTAGATTATATTAAAAATCCTGATAATTGTAAATTATTTTTAGAAATGATGATAAAAATATATAATTTATCTTCTAATAAAATGGTTTTAGAATTGCCATACGAAATAAGTTATACAAAACAAATTAATATTGATGATCATTGTAATACGATTGATAAATATAAAAATAAAGAATATGAAGAATTCGTTCAAAATCTTACATTTTCAATTAAATATTCTCCTTAAGAAATAATCTAAACTAATTATAAAATGTTTCATTTATTTGGAAATCTTTTATCGAATTCAGCAAAAAAATCGAAATCTATTCGACGTAAAAGTAATAAGAAAAATAAATCTATAAAAAAACGTAAAACTAGTAAGGGGAAAAAGGGGAAAAAGAGAAAAACTCAAAAAGGCGGCTCTTGACAATCGTTCGCACAATAAATTTTATTAAATAAAGGTTAACTTAAATATTTCGAATGATAAACCACTTAATCGGTTTTGATAGCAAATGTTATCTTAGTGCCTTCGTTTAATTGAATTTTAGTTATTTTAGTTCTGCAAAATGGACATGATGTTGAATTGTTTTCTCCAACTATTTTGTTTAAACAAGTGTTACATGTTTCGTGACTACAATTAAATTTTATAAAATCTTGGTCGTTTTTATCACACCAACATATACCACAATTTTTTTCTTTATCAGGTCCATTATATTTTACAATAGTAGCATTTATATCGTGTTTTATAATATTATTTGAAATATAACTAAGTAATGAAGGAATATAACCATCTATAATAGGGGTGTTAGATAATTGAACATAATCGCTATTTGTAATATCATCTTCTATATTATATATTTTATTACAAATTACTTCAATATATCTATTAATATGAAGATTTAATCGTGAATTACATTTACTAATTGCATATGCTTTAACTATAGAAATTATATAAGTGTGTAATATAATATATGAGACTAACCAAGATGTGAAACGATACACCTTATTATCAAATATATCTATTTGATTTTTTTTTATATTACAAAGATCTTCAAATAATAGTAAGTCATTATGATTACAATTGTTTATTCGATGACCTTCTTCTCTACAATAAGAACATTTTCTTCTAGATAATGTTCTGCGAATACGCGATCCTATTTCCATAGAAATATCATATGGAGGTAAGATAGTAGCTGTGTTATTTACTGGCATATTAAAATAATTATGTTATCTAACCAAATTAGATAACATTTTACTCAATTTTTTATTTTAGTTATATCTTTTTAATTATATTTTTATAAACGTGTAATTCTTTTACACTTTTTTTCCACCAAAAGTAAACCCTTGTTGTTCTGCCTTGTCATAATTTGTTTGATCTCTTTTATATGTATTATAAATGTCCATTTCATTCAACGATTGTGAAGTTAAAGACATATTTTTATTTAAGTTTTTATTTTCAGGATTAAGTTTCCAAGGTTTTCCTTCTTCCATCAGTTCAAGCCGCTTGTTTAGATAGTTTTGTTTTATTTCATTTTCTTTTTCATTCAATTGTTGACCTCCTTTTCTTGATTTTCTTCTTTTGGGTTTTTTTCCTTTGGTTTTTCTTCCTTTGGTTTTTCTTCCTTTGGTTTTTCTTCCTTTGGTTTTTCTTCCTTTGGTTTTTCTTCCTGATCGTCTCTTTTTAACTCTTGTATAACCTATACGATTTTTTCTACCTCCTTTCTTTACAGTTATTCCATTTCTGGCTTCCCATTCGTCGCGTACTTTTCTAAACTTTGATCCTACTTCTGCTGGATAATAATCCGGAAGGTCCTTTTCTCCTACAGGCATGATAGCTAATTCATCTTCAAAGTCATTCATAACTTCAGTAAACTTTTGTTGTGCGTTTTTTTTTTTATTTATTCCATCTTCATAATCATCACGTATTTTTTTTAATTGTTTGAATAAAAAGATTGATTCGTCCCATCCTTCATGCTGTCCGCCATATTCATTCAAATGTTGCTCTAGTAAACCATCTAAATATTCATCTGTAAGCGGAATTTCCATATCAAGTATATTATTTTCATCTGTATAATCCTTATACATACCATGTGTATAAAACACCATCAATTCATCATTTTCAACGGGAGGAGCATTTTTAAAAAATGCAACTAAAGTTTTTCTATTATTATTATTAAGAATATGTTTATTTGATATAATTTTATTTAATGTGGTATGACTATTTTCCATATATATATAATGAAATAAAATAAAGAAATGGTTATATATTTTAATAATGGAACAATTTAAAATATTAGTACACGACAGAAAATGTAGTAATTGGGAAATATTAGATAACGTGTATCAACAAAAAAGAGAATTACAAATTACAGACCCTGTTAAACATAAATTATTTTCAAACGATGTATTTGAATTTAATAATGACACCGTAAATATTATACATTCATCAGTAAGAATATCTGGAGATATTCCCGGTGTTTTAATTTTAAAAGGCAATAAGACATATGGTAGAAGGAAAAATAAACTTTTGTATAAGTGTGTTCCAGATGATATAAGATTACCGCCTTTTTTGGTTCCTTATGAAATCAAAAATGTTGGATTTTCTAAAGTGTTTTTAAATTTATATGTTACGTTTCAGTTTCAAGATTGGAACGAAAAGCATCCACACGGTACTTTAAGTAAGGTAATTGGTGGTGTAGATATTTTAGATAATTTTTACGAATATCAATTATACTGTAAAAGCTTGAACGCATCTATACAAAAATTTCAAAAGGCAACCAGTAAAGCTCTACAACAAAAGAGTCATGATGTATTTATTGAAAGTGTAAAAATAAAGTTTCCTTCAATTGAAGAAAGATATAATTATCATATTATTGCGATTGATCCTGAAAAAAGTTTGGATTTTGACGATGCTGTAAGTATTCAGCAAATTGACACGAATACTAAAAAACTCACTATTTATATTTCGAATGTCACTATTTGGATGGATGTTTTGAATTTATGGGATACCTTTTCGAAAAGAATTTCTACCATTTATTTACCCGATAAAAAACGTCCGATGCTACCTACTATTCTTTCAGATTGTTTATGTAGTCTCCAAGAAAAAGTCACTAGAATTGCTTTTTATATGGATTTAATTATAACAGACAATAAGGTTACAAATATATCTTATGGTAATGCGCTTATTCGATTGTCTAAAAATTATCACTACGAGGATCCTAAATTACTTCTTGATAAAACGTATAAAGATATAATGGAGTTGACTAACATATTGAATAAAGAACATAAATTTATTAATAACATTAAAAATAGTCATGATGTTGTATGTTATTTGATGGTATTGATGAATTGTTTTACTGCAAAAGAATTGATATCATATAATGCGGGAATTTTTAGATCTACTATACTTAAAAATCCTGTTCAAATTCCAGATACAGTTCCTGAGGAAATCTCGAAATTTATTAAAATATGGAAGTCTTCATCTGGACAATACATAGATGTATCTACTGTTAAAAACTGCGAAGAATATAGGCATAATCTTTTAAATATTGATGCATATATTCATATAACAAGTCCAATTCGACGATTGGTGGATTTATTGAATATCATTAAATTTCAAGAATTAAAAGGAATCGTTGCATTATCCGAAAATGCAGATCGATTTTATAAAAAATGGGTAAATGATCTAGAATATATAAATGTTACCATGAGATGTATTCGCAAAATACAGTGTGATTGTAATTTATTAGATTTATGTCAAAATTCGCCTGAAATAATGAAAAAAGAGTATTCAGGATATATGTTTGATAAAATACAACGAAATGATGGATTATATCAGTTTAATGTATTTTTACCCGATCTAAAATTATCAGCTCGAATAACTACACGGGATAATATTACAAATTTTACTTCACATATATTTAAACTCTTTTTATTTGTTGATGAGGAAAACTTTCGAAAAAAAATAAGATTACATAAAATTTAGTGAATATAATTAAATAATTATTTCGTTGTCTATATATTTTACACCTTTGAACAGACACTTTTTATTTATATATAAAAATTTTATATCACTTATTAAATTATGTAATAAAATATTATTATCACCTGTTATTCTTAATGAAATACTATTTTCATAAAAAGATTCGACCTGTTTACATTGAAACATTAATGTCTCTTTTTTAAATTGCTTTTTACCCCAATATTCTTTATATGTTACAGAAAATCCATAACATATAAGACCAATATTTTGTAACAAATCAATAATTTCATGTTCTATAGAGTTTTCTAGTTGATTGAATGTTAATGTATAACAAGTATTTCTGTTTATCAATCTGTATTTGAGTGATTGAAACTTCATTATTATATTTATAGTTATATTGATTTACAGGTGTAAAAAGTATTTCAATTTTTATTGATTTTTACATAATAATCTAAAAACTAATAAAGATAATATTAATATTATATGTAATGATGATTTTAAATCTTATTCATATAATTTGCATATGTACTGTAGCTAATATGACTGACGCTTTTTTAAGACGCAACCACCTTTGCTATCTAAAAAATATCACCAAGCGTAATATAAATATAACAAAGACAAAAGAACAATTTAATATTGAAGAAATTTTAAACCGTTCTTATACACATATGTGATATATTATCTAATTGTAAATAGATATAAATATATATTTACTTTTGTATATAATAAATATGGCAGAATTATTTCAAAATTGTTCAGAAATTGAACGTAATATGTACTTATCGGCATATAACACAATAACACAAATGGAAATGTGGGAATTTATAAAACATTATGAACCTCCTGAAAATAGTGGATTCATGTTCGACTCTAATCCTACTATATTCAGGATAATGAGTAAAATATCGGAAAACTATAATAATAATCATAGCGGGGGTTCTATGGCGTGTACAATGCGCAAAATGCAAATAATTGCTAAAGAAAAAACATAATTTTTGAAAGTGACGAGACAATTGATAACAATTATTATGTAAATAGTTTAAAAAAATAGTATGATAATAAAGTAACAAATGGTAAAAATATGTTCATATACATCATATTCAGATAATGAGAATCAAACAAAAAAAGAATATTTTGAAAAATTTAAATATCCTCTTTATATTTTTCAAAAATGGGCGATACATGGTCTGGTAGAAGGTCAGCATGTATTGGTTACTGCTCCAACCGGATCAGGTAAATCATTACCTGCTGAATTTGCAATTGATTTTTTTCATGAAAGGGGCAAAAAGGTGATTTATTGTTCTCCAATAAAAGCGCTGTCAAATCAAAAATTTTACGATTTTTCTCAAAAATATCCACATATTACAATTGGTCTAATTACTGGAGATATTAAAACAAACCCCGATGCAGATGTTTTAATAATGACCACCGAAATTCTATTAAATAAATTATATCAACTTAGGTCAAACACTCAAGCGGTTCAATCATCTGTTTCTTTTGATATGGATATAGAATCAGAACTTGCATGCGTAATTTTTGATGAGATACATATGATTAATGATGCAGATAGAGGACATGTATGGGAAAATTGTATAATGATGTTGCCTCTTCATATTCAAATGTTAGGATTGTCTGCAACATTAGATGATCCAGAAAAATTTGCGTATTGGATGGAGAATCGCGGGAATGAAAAAGTAGAAAACACCGACCTTAAAAAAGAGGTGTATCTTTCGAAAAAAACAGAACGAACTGTTCCTCTTACACATTATGCATTTTTAACTGCAAATAGTAGTGTTCCAAAAGTAATAAAAGATAAAGCTATGCAAACAGAAATAAAAAATTTTACCAATAAATTACATATAATTCAATCTTCAAATGGCGTCTTTAATGATACTATTAATAATCAAATTATAAAATATAATAGATTATTCCAACAAAATAAAATCCGTGTAACTAGAAATCATGTTTTAAATCAAATTTCTAGATTATTGCTAGAAAAAGAGATGCTTCCTGCTATTTGTTATGTTTTCTCTAGGAAACAGGTAGATATCTGCGCAAAAGAATTAACCGTTAATTTATTGGAAGAAGGATCGAATATTCCTTCAATTATAAAACACGAATGTGAAAAAATAATTCGTAAATTACCAAATTATAATGAATATTTCTATCTTCCAGAATATTGTCAATTGATTACACTAATGGAAAAAGGGGTTGCTACACATCATTCTGGAATGATGCCTATATTGAGAGAAATAGTTGAGTTGATGTTTGAACGAGGATATATTAAAATGTTGTTTTGTACGGAATCAGTAGCAATTGGTTTGAATTTACCTGTAAAAACGACAATATTTACTGATATAAATAAACATGATGGAACGTTTTTTAGAAAATTACATGGACATGAATTTGTACAAGCAAGTGGTCGTGCTGGTAGATTGGGATTAGATGACTTCGGACACGTTATTCATTTACATAATTTATTTCGAGATATGGATACACTTTCTTATAAACAAATGATGATGGGAAAACCGCAAACACTCGTATCTAAATTCAAAATATCATATAATTTACTATTAAATTTAGTGAATTCCGGGGAAGATAATTTAATTGATTTTGCTAAGAAAAGTATGATTACTAGTGATTTAGAAAAAGAACAACAATATATTTATAAGGAAATTACAGATTTAACTCGTGAAATTGATAATTTAAAATTAACTGTTGATGTCTTCAATACTCCTACAGAAATAATAGAGGAATATATTGAACTAGAAAAATTACAAAAAACTACAACAAATAAAAAACAAAAAAATACAATTAAGAGATTAAATGATATTAGAGTCGAGTATAAAAATATTGATAAGGAAAAGACTATTTATGGAAAAATATCCGAAAAAGAAAAATCATTTCTTTTATTAGAAGAAAAATTTAACCAGTCACAGTTTTATATCAAAATCTGTATAAATAAAATTGTATCTGTTTTAACTAATGAAAAATTTATACAGGATGATAAACTTACTACTCAAGGATTGATTGCATCCAATATAAGAGAGATCCCGTGTCTAGTTTTTGCGGGAATTTTTGACAATAAACAATTTTTAGATTTATCAACCGTTGAATTAATTTCATTTCTCAGTTGTTTTACAAATTTATCCATACAAGAAGATATGAGAGAAATAATTCCAAAGGATTGTAGTGAAAATGTAAAGGAATTATTAGATAATATTCAACAAAAATATCAATATTATCAAGATATGGAAACACAAATAGAAATTGAAAGTGGTACAGAGTATGTAATCCATTTTGATTTGATTAAATCAGTAATAAAATGGTGTCAATCCGATAATATTTTACTATGTAAATGCGTATTACAAGAAATTCTTCAGGAAAAAGGAATATTTTTGGGCGAATTTACAAAAGCATTAATAAAGATTAATAATATAGCGTCAGAAATGGAAAAGGTATGCGAATTAATTGGAAATATTGAACTATTAAGTAAGTTAAGACAGATACCAGAGATGACACTAAAGTTTGTTGTCACAAATCAATCTTTATATGTATAATTACAATTAGTTTGATCTGTCACTAATGGTTTATTAATTTTTTTAGTAAAGCCAGATTCTTCTAGAAAATCTAATACATCCTTATTATATTTTTCAAAAAATATCTCTATATTTCTTACTAAAACAAAAAGCGTTAACTTTTTATCATCCGATACGACTGAATAACTATATTGATCATCTATAATTGGACCAATATCAATTACCCAATATGGGGCTACGTTTTTAACCCCATCAAGTAACACAGATAGCTCTCCTCCACTATTATCATCTTGATAAAATGCATATCCAGTTATAATTCCTTCTGTACCATTTGGATAGATTTCACTATTTATAACTTTTACTTTATCACCATCTAATGCATATTCTGCAGTTACACATGAACCATTTAATTGAAATACTTCGTCGCTTAAATCTTTGTATACTTCATACCACATACCAGTATATTTAGTTAAATCTAACACAGGAATCGGTTCGTAAGATGCTGCGTTTAAGTAATTTAAAAAAGTTGCTCCTATCAATAAGACACCAAGATTATGAGTTATCCACATTTAATAGATTAAAATGTTTATTTTTAAGTAACTATTAATATAATATTTTATCTTTATATATGAAGATATTTTTGAAGACAGGTAAGAAATTACTTATAATTAGAAATCCTATGTTATGGGCGTTAATATTTAATTTATTGAATATATTTATTTTTTGGATAATTTATTATTTTTTACTTGAAGACTTTGAATTTAGAGGTGTTTCAGATTTAAAATCTAACAGAAAAGAAAGTGCTATGGATTTATTGTTACTATCTACAACTATACAAGCAGGAGTAGGCATAACAAATGTATATCCCAAAACAACTTTAACTAGTTGGCTTTTAGTTTTACAACAATTGATTATGATTTCTGGTAATATTTTGGCATTTTATATAAATACTACAAAATAGTATTGTTAATATGATTAATATAGTTATTTAAAAATATTTTAATGTATTATAAAATGGATTCTGAAAAAGAATACGCCAATTTTTTAGATGGGTATATGGCTAAAATAATTTTTGTTTTTGAATCATTTCAGGAGTTCATGTTAGACCTTCAACCTCAATTTGAAAATGAAAATGAGGTTGAAAATGATATTGAAGATGAAAACGAAAATGAATCGCAGGATTTTTTACCAATTTCACAAATGACGTTATTTCAAAGATTTATTAAAAATATAGACGATATGATGAGAGGGATAATTCCTTTTGAATAATTGTACACTTTTGTTAATAATAAATATTTCATTATTAATTTCAGTTTTTAGAATATTTATGCCTTTGTATTTATAAATATACAAAGGCATAAAGATTTAAATATCTTTTTTCTATTTATAAATGCAACTAATAAATAGAAAATATAAACTTTATGAAAAAATCGGACAAGGGTGTTTTGGAAAAGTATTTAAAGGTGAAAATATTCGTACAAAAGAAGCCGTTGCTATTAAAATTGAACCTATTAGTGACAATGGTGCTTTTTTATTAAAAAACGAAACTATTTTTTATGAATATTTAAAAGGGAATGATTTTGTTCCCAAAATTAAATGGTTTGGAAAGGATGAAACTAATTATTTTATGGTAATGGAATATTTAAATAATCCATTACCTAGTTTAAAAAATAACTTCTCTCATGATTCCTATTTCAATATAATAAAACAACTTTTTTTAATTTTAGAAAGTATTCATAACAAAGGATTAGTTCATCGAGATATAAAACCTGATAATTTTTTAATGAGAGAAGACAAAATAATTATTATTGATTTTGGGTTTTGTAAAAGTTATTTAAAAGATAATATTCATACTGATATGAACGAAAATGAGCATTTTATAGGATCGATGGATTATGCCAGTTTAAATATTCATAATCATAAAACATATTCAAGACGCGATGATCTAGAGTCTGTATGTTATTTATTATATTTTATTTTAAATGGAGCATTACCTTGGAATGGTAAAACAGAAAGTGAAATCATAAATATGAAAGAACACTTTCATGAAATTTCTAATTGTAAAAAATTAACTATGTTATGGAAAAAAATTCGCAGTTTAACATTCAAAGAAACACCCAATTATCATTTATTATCACATATAGTCAATATTGAATTGGTTTAAAAAAATAGTATAAAATACTATTAGTAATAAATGAGTGATTTAGATTCTAACGATTTAACACAATTTATTGAAACAGTTTATAATGTATATTTAAATGTTTTTAAAAATGCAAAAACTACAAATAGCAGAAAATTACAATCTATTGCTATGATTATTTATAATTATTTAATGAAATTATTTATAGATCATAATGTATCTATACAGGATGTAAAAATCACTGATAAAATAAATATGATACCCTTTTTCCAATTTATAGAAAATAAAAATATTCAATTATTTGATTTTGAAAATATACAAGAGTGTGATATGAATACAAATAACGAAAAAGATATTGAGCGGTTTGTGTTGTCACATATATACTATTTAACACAAAATAATAAACAAACCAAAACAATCTAAAGACACCTCCATTGATAGAGTATAATGAGCGATACAAACAGTCATGTTATTGGACGCGTTAAGTGGTTTAATAATAAAGTAGGTTATGGTTTTGTCTCTGTTACAGAGGGTGAATATAAAGATACGGATATATTTGTTCATCATTCGGTGATTCAAGTTGGCGATCAACAATATAGATATTTAGTACAAGGTGAATATGTTGAATTGGAAATCACATGTGTGCAAGGAGGAAAATATGATTATCAAGCGAGTTTAGTATGTGGAATAAGAGGAGGTATGCTAATGTGTGAAACCAGAAATGAAACAAAACTTGCTAGAAATGATTATATTTCAAAAAAAATCGATGATAAAGATATTATTTCAAAACCAATTTTAAGAAGAGCGTCTAATGAAATTATAGACGGAAATGATGGATGGAGTGCTCCAAAACAATTCATTAAGCGTAAAGGAAGACCTTCCAAAAATGAATCTTCTATCTAATAAATTTTCTAGCTAATTAATATTTAACCTTTTTTAGTATGTTTAAATATTAAATACTTATTTATTATCAATATATATATGACAAATATATTGGAAAATGCTTATAATAAATTATTTAAAACTGATACAAAAAAAGTAATTTTTGTTTATACTCCACCAAAGGTAGGTTCCACTACATTAGTTACCTCGCTACGTATATCATTAGGTAAATCTATACGTGTTATACATATTCACGATGAGATAATGCTTTCAGTTTTGACCGGAATATGCGATATTAAAATATCTGATTTAATTGAGTATGTATCTAATAAAGGAAAAGTTGTTTATATTATTGATATATATCGTAATCCTATTGAGAGAAGAATATCTGAATATTTTTATAAACTAAATTCTTTACACTTCAATAACCACGAAGAGAAATTAATAGATTATAATTTAAATAGAATAACTAAGAGATTAAATGATGTTTTCCCTTATTTATCAAATGAAGATTATTATTTTAAATTGTTTGAGGAAAACAAAATCCCATTTGATTTTAAAAAAAAATATTTATTACAACCTTTTAAAAATTCCACATATATCAAATTAAGATTGAATGATGTAAATGAATGGGGAAATATTTTAACTAATATTTTAGGTGAAAAAATAGTAATTATCAAAGACTGTATTACAGAAAATATGACGCTGGGTTCTTTATACAAGTCATTTAAAGAGGAATATAAAATTCCGTTGAATTTTTTGGAAGAAATTGAAAAAGATAAAGTATTTATTCATTTTTGTGATACAACAGAAAGATTAGAATACATGAATAAATGGGTTAAAAAATCTTGTTTTGAATATAACTCTTTTTCAAAAGACGAATATAAATTTTATTTAAACATAAGTTTAGAAAATCAAGCTCATGAGAGAATAGAATACGATCATTACTTAGATAATGGATGTTATTGTAATGCATGTTTATCCCAAAGAAAATCGATTTTTTATAAAGCTGTTAATAACCAACCTATTAATGAACGTATAAATCATAATATAAATTCAAGTCAATATACAAACAAATTAAATGAAGTAAAAACGCAAATAATTAGTAATATTAAGAAAAAAACCCCCAAAATTAACAATTATATGAAAACTAATTTAATATAAAAGGAGGGGTTAAAGGGGAACCTGGGTTCCCTTAAAAATAGTGAATTGGTAAAAAAAAAATTGAAAAGCTTTTGTTAAAAAAATAAAGTGAAAAAGAAAGAATAATGTCGATTTTTAATTTGAAAGAAGAGATGGTGTCAAGTCTGGAAGTGGTAGTAGAAGGTGTAGTAAAGAATGCAATAAAAGTATGTAGTGAAAAGTACGATTTTGATTACTTAGAAGCATTATCGTTGTTGAATATGTCGTCGTTTCGTGTGGTAAAAGAAAGTGTGGTAAAAGAAAGTGTGGTAAAAGAAAGTATGGTAAAAGAAAGTGTGGTAAAAGAAGTTCATATGCATATGCCATTCTGTGGAATAAAGAATGATATGTGCTGTTCTGGTCTAAAAGAGAATTGGGGTTTATACACACAGTGTAAAAATCCGCGAAAAGATGATGTAAAGTTTTGTAAAGTATGTAAAAACCAAGCAGATAAGAATGGTGGTGTTCCGAAATACGGAACAATAGAAGATCGTTGTGCAGTAGATATAATGGAATTTCAAGACCCGCGTGGTAAATGCCCAACAGCTTATACGAAAATAATGGAAAAATTTAATTACACAAAAGAAGGTGTTTTAGAAGAAGCAAATCGTCAAAATATAACGATAGATGAGCGTCACTTTGAAGCAGTATCAGTTGGAAAACGTGGAAGACCAAAAAGTGTAAATAAAGAGGAAAAGGCGAAAGGTACAAAAGGTCGTCCAAAAAAGGAAAAAAAGGTAATGGAAGTATCTGGGTCGGGAGATTTATTCGAAGAACTAGTAAAAGCAGGTGAAACAGAAGTGGAAGCCGAAAAGGAAGCCGAAAAGGAAGCCGAAAAGGAAGCCGAAAAGGAAGCCGAAAAGGAAGCCGAAAAGGAAGCCGAAAAGGAAGTGGAAGTGGAAGAAGAAAAGGAAGACGAAACTCCAGATGTAGTAAAACGTATAACCTATGAAGGAAAAAAGTATCTGAGATCAAAGAAAACGGGTATAATTTATAATGAAGAACAAGATGTAGTAGGTAAATGGGTAGAATCAACAAAATCAATAGAGTTCTTTGAGGAAGAAGAAGAGGAAGAAGAATATGAAGAATAGATAGAGTAATGTATATGTATGTTAATTAAGTTAATAAAATCCTTTTTTTTTGTGACCGGTTTCTGGAATAATGACCGATTTCTGTAATTATGACCGGTTTCTAGAATAATGACCGGTTTCTGCTTTATGATGTATAGGTATATATGTGAATAATGTAAGAATATTACGGTAAATAGATTGTAGTATAGATTTATTTTGTTTGACAGGTTTCTTATGTTTATGTGTTTCATCTAAAAGCCATAGTTCACTTGTCATATAGAAAAAAAATAAAAAATATTAATTAAAATAAATTAATTTATAAAATAGAACTAGTAATTTGTCGTTTGTTATGTTGTAAAGAATTGGTATAAGTCTCGATATTAAGAGTAGGTAATTGTTCGTCTTTGTCGTCTTTGTCGTCGTTGTCGTCTTTGTCGTCTTTGTCGCGATGTTGGTCAAATGGTTGCATATGAAAGCGAAATACGTTAACAGATTTAGTTTGTCCGATGCGATGACATCGTGCGATAGCTTGGTCTTCAACAGCAGGATTCCAGTGTGGGCTGACAAAATATATTTCACTATAATATTCTTGTAGGTTAAGACCTTCACAGCCAGTTTGAATCTGTAAGATAAGGGCGTCATAAGGTTGTGATAGAATAATATTCCGTTGTAATTTATTAACTCGTCCATCAATAACGGCAACAGATAAGCCGATAAGACGTAAGCGTTGTTGAAATAAATCAATTTCTTGTTTATAATTACAAAATATGATTTTGCCGTTTTGATTATTTTTTCTCTCATGTATAAAAGTAATGATATGATTAATTTTACTACTATTTGTAAGCATAGGTTTTGAACTATGCGAGAGTGAAGAGGTATAATTATGTATAGATTTATGAAGTAACTGTAAGGTAATACATGACTGTTTGGCACGTATCATATGAACGATTGCAGGTGCTTTTGCAGAATTAAAATGAGATTCTTGAGTTTGAATATTAGCGAATGGTAAACATGCGTGTATCTCCTTAGATATATTCTTTTCAATAGGATTCTCCCAGTCAATAACGGTGTCATTAAGTGCTAAATCCGGAATAAGGATTCCGACCTGTTTTTTAGTACGCTTAAGTATAAATGATTTACCAATTTCTCTCAAGTTATCTTTATCAGAATAAAAACTAGGTGTAAGTTTAATAAGTGAACAAAGGGCATAAAAGTCTTGTTTGCTATTTTGTACAGGTGTTCCGCTAACAAGCCATCTAATATTAGCGTTCAATAGTTGAGCACTATAGTGTAACTTGGTATTAGAATTCCGCATATGATGAGATTCGTCAAATATGATGCGATCCCATGAGTGTTGGTGTAATAAAGTATGCTGTTTGTGTTCAATTTGTTGTCGATTCATAGTGATAGCGCCATAAGATGTGATAACGATATTGGTTTTGCAAAGGGTTTCAAGTGTGATTTTTTTTTTAATAGGTCCGTGATATACAAGAGGTTCAATATGCATAGTTCTTATAACTTGTAGTTGCCACTGTGGTATAAGTATAGGTGGTACAACGATAAGAGTAAAAGGTAATGGATTCGCATAAACAGTTCCAAGCATAGTGATGGTCTTGCCTAATCCCATTTCATCGGCGATAAAGCCGCCGCGTACGCCTTGACAGGGTTCAGGTCGAAGTTCATTCGTAAGACACCACTTAACTCCATCATACTGATAGTCCTTATACTGTAGGTCGGCTCTTTCTAAAAAGCCGATATATGTTCGCAGATTGGATTCGATATTCAACGTCATTTGTAAGGCTTAATAAGCATATATTTTCTATTGTATAATGAATTATAAAAAAGTGTAAAAGTATTTCAGTTTTTTTTAGGTGTATAGGTAAAAGAGTGTAATATAATTGTGAATAAATATTTATGACAGTTAAAAATTATAAAAAAATAGTTAATTACAAAAATGTGTAAAAATACAAAAAAAAATGAAATACTTTTTTTTTTGTAATAAAAATCAGTTAATGAATCAAAATTGTGCAAAAAGCAAAACAACTGAAACAAAATGCCAAGTATCGCAACACAAACCACTACCTTTCTCGCTGAGTGCCCTAGGGTACTAGAGAACAAAAAGGTACTAAAACCAGCGTTCTTTAAACGTATGAAACAAATTCATGAAAGAGCGTTGGTAAAAGGTAAGAAGGATGCCGTAAAGGAATCCAAAATTAATAAAGAAATTATGAATTTTATGAAAAATATGACCAGTTTAGCTATAGCAGATATGCGAGTAAAAGCAAAATCCGAAAAGAAAGCACTAAAGGAAGCAAAAAAGGCTAAAAAAGAACTCGATGAGAAAGATGCAAAAATCGAGAGAGAAGCTCAAAAAGTCGAAGCAAAAGTTCAAAAGAAAGCCGAAAAGAAAGCCGAAAAGAAAGTAGAAAAGAAAGCCGAAAAGGAATCCGAAAAAGTAGCTAAGAAAGCCGAAAAGGTAGTCGTAAATGTACTCGAAAAGGTAGTCGAAAAGGTAGCTAAGAAAGCTGAAAAAGTATCCAAGAAAGCCGAAAAGGAAGCCGAAAAGGAAGCTAAGAAAGCCGAAAAGGAAGCTAAGAAAGCCGAAAAGGAAGCTAAGAAAGCCGAAAAGAAAACAGAAATGGAAGCTCTAAAAGCACGAAAGAGACTCGAAAAGGCCGGACAAAAACTCGAAAAGGCTGCTTCTGCTGAAAAGGATATTATACTGAAGAGAATGGTGAAAAGAGATTACAAAATAAATAAAAAAGATTTGGATAAATTATCAGATGTATGTCATCCTCCTACAAATTTGTTAGTAGATATGCGTTAGAAAATAGTTTTGATATGTAAAAGTAAAATAGATAGTAAAATAGATAATTAATAATTAAAAACTTCTTTTTTTTTTGATGACTGAGAGAAAAAAAAGAAATATAAAATGGATGAAGTATATTATTTTTTATTATTATGTCTTTTACGTGTCTTTTTTCTAATATTTTTATTCTTTTTAGTTTTACGTTTAGTTTTACGTTTTCGACCTCCCTTCTCGGTTGTTTGAATAGCTATTTCGGTAAATGGTATCCGGAAAGCAATTTTATTAATCTTACGCAATTTTGCAATAGTAAGCATTAGAATACAAAAAAATAGTGTAAGTGCAATATATAAAAAAATAGACCCAAATAATATAGCACTTTCTGCCCCCTCGGTTATTCCACTAACAGCACCTACGATTATCTTTTCTCCAACTGCATCTGTAGCAAATCCTGCAGCTGAACTATCTCTCACAAAGACACCCCACTGTTTAATAATATCAGGTAAATATTCTTTAGTCATTGACCCTAAATCAACTGCTTTATTTATAAGAAATGGCACCGTGTTTCTTGCTGCTAATTCTGCGGCACCCGCAAGACCTGCAGCAGCATGTCCGGCTCCTGTTACGGTTTGTACAGCAATTTTATCAAGACAATCTTGTAAAAAATACATTAAAGCTGCTGGGGTGGTAAATGCAAAAGCATAACCTAATCCCTCAAACGTTCTATCCCATCTATCATTACGAATAGCATTATTAGTAGTATTAATAAGAATAGCAGATTGGGTTTCTATGCCTTTTGCTTGGGCTTCTATCAGCTTATTGTCAGCGGAAACCTTGTCGCCCAATATTTTTATCATAGCCGCTTGATTTTCTGCCGACAGATGGGTGTTGTTTAATATGTTGCCTATTATAGTTAGTGAATTATCAGGTTGTTGTGTAACAAATTGCGCATTATTACCTGGACCCATTGCATTCGCATTATTACCTGGTACCATTACATTATCATTATTAACTGGACCCATTGCATTATCATTATTAACTAGTACCATTGCATTATCATTATTAACTGGTGCTACTTCATCATCTACTGGTGCCCCGCCACTTTGTATTCTTTTTATCATATCAGTATTAGAAATCTCAAAAGTGGAAACCATAAATTCAAGTAACTTATGAGAATCATTATCAATAAAACAAGTATTATTTTTAAATAAATTATTAACAAATGACTTAAATTGAGGATTTTGTTTTGATAATTCTGATATCGATTCTAATGTTTCATTTAATAACATAACTTGCGTTTCAATATCCATAGCCATAATTTTATATTGAAGGAAATCTAATGATTGAATATATGTCATTTGTTATATATATAGATAAAAATATTATTAAACTAAATACAAATATAAAAATAAAGTTTTACTGACCCCTTAATTGTATAGTAAATAAAAAAAAATGAATTACTTTATGATTAAATGTATAAAGTAATTACACAATAAATCAATACAGCATTAAGCGTTTCTCTCAATTCTTTGAATAACACTCTTATTAAATAATGGCATCTCAACAGAACAACAAGACAAAGTCTTTCTGTAAAGTATGTTTTGACGCAGGTAAGTCAGAATCCGAATATACCAGCCACTTTGTAAGAAGTGAGCCGGGACCTAGAGGTAAAGTAGTATGTCCTACTCTATTATCTCAGGCATGTACATATTGTCATATAAATGGACACACAGTAAAGTTTTGTCCAACACTTAAAAAACGTAATAAACTAGAAAATAGAAAACAAAAACAATATGAATATTCTTCATATAAAGAAAACAAAAAGCCGGTGCAAAAGGAAAATAAAAAGTCTGTATTTGCAATTTTAGATTCAGACTCTGATGATGATGTAGAACCCGAAAAAGAAGATAATTTCCCGATGCTTTCTAGAGTAACTGAAAAAAAAGAACTAAACTGTGCGACCAGCTATGCAAGTATGGCAGCAAGAGTGCCAATATTAAAGCCGTGTGAAGATAATAGTAGCACAATTGCAGTTATGGGTGACACACAAAGTCAAGAAGAATCAACTCCAGATCTATTATATCAAAGTGTAGGTGTAATTGTGCCGAATAAATTAAAATATAGATCATGGGCAGACTGGTCAGATAGCGAAGACGAAGACGAAGACTGGTAGATAAGTAAAGTAGACTAGGTAGTATAGGATTTTAAAATTTAAATAAACTATTTTTTTTATTTATGAGAGAAATAGTTATAAATATTTATAATCTAATTATAAAAATTTACTTTAATAAAAATTGTGTAAGGATTTAAAAAAAATGAAATGTCTTTATGAATCGATAAGATAAGTAGTAAAAATCAAAACTTCGTACTCAAGTTACAAATATGTCTTCTTTTACAAACCCATCTCCTGTTCTATTTATCGCAAGAGCGTTTACAAATATCACGGAGCGTCGTATCCGTGGTGTGATTGGTGCGCTCAATATCGGTGAAGTAGAGCGGGTAGATATAAAACCTTGGAATAACAAGGAAGGTAAGTCTTTTAATAAATTATATATTCATCTAAATTGGAATACAGAACCAGAAACACAGAACATCATAGAGAGACTAAATTCCGGTAAGGAAATAAAGATCGTATATGATGACCCTTGGTTTTGGAAGGTATGTGCCTATAAAAACAACTCTCAAGGCGCAAGAGGAGGAGCTCCAAGACGACGACCGCGTGCAAAGATTGAAATCCCAGATGATCTAGCTGAACAAATGACATATATGCCAGAATTAGCAAACAGTATGACGCCATCACCTAGAACACCACCACCCAGAGATATCGAAGAAGGAGAAGAAGACGAAGCCACGAAGATAGATTATGGAGGAACCAAAGCAATTCCTAAAAAGAAACTAGCACTTAAAAATCCAGAAACCATAAAAAGCAAAGGACCATAAAATATTGCATGTCATAGATAAAGAATTAACGCCTATAGATTTACTTTTGTCATTTTAATCCATTAAAAACACCTTTTTTTTTGTCACCGGGATATCAAATTGTCACCGGTTTCTGCCTCTTATATATAGGGTATTTTTTGCTACCGGGATATCGAATTGTCACCGGTTTCTGCCTCTTATAGAGGATATTGTGGAGAATGAGTTGATATGGTAGGAGAATGGTAGCCTATGTAGTATGGTATATGGTATATGGTATATGGTAGGAGAATGGTATAGTGACATAGTGACATAGTGACATAGTGACATAGTGACATAGTGACATAGTGACATAGTGACATAGTGACATAGTGACATAGTGACAATTCGACGACAAAACTTTACGACAATTTCATACAATAAAAAATATCAGATAAATATAAGAATGAAATTTTTTCTATATATAGCATCATTTTTCATAACAATAATGGTAATAATAACACTATACTATCTTATATTACATATAACTTATTATAATATAATAAATGAATACAAAAGGGTAACAAATGGTAATATAAAAATGGATAAAAGAGGACAATATAAAGGAGATCATTATTTATCAACAGATTCATTTCATAATAGCGATAAACATATACATATATGGATGGAATATGAGTATGGCATATGCTATATAAAATATATTTTTAAAAAATATAATAATATACATTCAAAAAAGAGAAGGATTTCTCTCATGAACAGTTCAACAGAATCTACAAATCAAATGATACATGATTTTAAAAAATTCACCGATACAATAATCTAATTACTAAAAAGAATTTAATACATTAAAATCAATAGTTAAAAAAGAGAAGAATGGATGTATAAATATATTATACAAAATAATTTAATTAAACGGTTCTCTCGAGTATCTAATAATGAAAATAAAAATAAAACAACTAAAAAATAAATTTCAGATAGATTTCGAGTATAATTATGAGATAATATTAAATTCTATTTTAAATCCCAATCTATTATTAGGTAGTATGGTAACAAATGATTCGCGTACGCTAACATTTAATGCAAATACGGTAACAAAATTCAGTCCGAGTGAACATATATGTATGGAAATGATTTATAAAATGATATACCAATTAGGAAAACAAATAGAATATTTAATTATAAAAGAAAATGTTTCTGTTTTCGATTTCTCTCAAGATGATATTTATATGATAGATGATAATTTTTTTTATTTTCCCTCAATAGAAGATATAATTCCTATTCATAATAGTTATTTATATATCACTTATCCTTTCTCTCATGAAAAGTTAATCACTAGTCCAGAATTAAATGAAATAACAGAAATTCCATCAGAGGTTCATTATAAAACGATCTATTATAGTTTAGGTTGTTTTTTTTTATATTTATTCTTGATGGGTAAAACAGATATAAAAGAGATAGCAAAAAATCCAGTAGAGATATTAAATAAATCATATCTTTATGGAAGTAAATTTTATTACTTTCTAGATAGATGCTTAAAAAAAACCCCCCAAGAGAGATCGTTTATATTCATATAAGAAATAATAAATTTAAATGAATATAAATCAATTTATAGCAAAAGATAAAAATCTCCTATTTATTTATATGTCGTTAGCAACTTTTAAAAAGAAATCCGTTACGAAAAGTTTAGGTACAAAACGTTCAGGAAAGCCACCAGGAGGGTATTGGTTATTACAAGGTCCGTTTGGACATAACACAGTTGCTCAGAAGGCAGCAAACACCAATTTCGGCCCAGAAGGGTTCTCAATCAACGGACCGCATAGAAATATTGGAGGCGTAGGAAGAGATATGAAGATGTCAAAATCAGGAACTCCTTATAGAGGACAGCATCCGATCGGATGGGGTGGACGATACGGAAAATATCCATCCGCGATTTTAGTAGCAAATCAAGAAGAACAGTCTGGTGCTATAAAAAATTACGGAAATCAACAAGCAGTAGTCCAACCTCTACTAAATTCGCAAAAACCAGATACACTAGGAACACAATATTTATATATAAAACAGTCGGTTCTATCAACACGAGGAATGTTAAGAAAAAGATATAAATGGGTATATAATGGACAATTTCCGAATTACTGGGTACAGCCAATTTATAACAGTTCGGCTCAATCACAAACCGCAAGTCAAGGTATGTACTTACATAATAAAAAAGCAACAAATACACGATATATAAATGTTAACGATAGTGATAAGTATATAGGGTATAAAAGTTGTGGAGGACCTACCGGATGTGGAACAAGTACCGCTCGTTATACTTATAATTTAATGGCACAAAACGCCCCATACACAAAAGAATTAAGCGAGCCTATTCAAAGTTCAGAATATACTACTTATATACAACGTGGTTGTGTAAATCCTATAGGAAAACAAAAACCATTCCCGTACGCAACACAAACAGGAAAAGCAACCAGCGCAGCAGGAACAAGTATTCGTAGTTTTTCTTCAGGATGTAATACATCAAATAACTTTACAGAACCTCCTGAATGGTATACAAATTCATCAAATACAAATTCATCAAATACAAATCAATATAAAGGTTCAGAGTCTGGGTGTTAAATCATCGACATCCAACAGATTTTAATTCTTCTTGTATAAAACCAACGAGTTCTGTAGTAGAAGTAATATATATATCAGGAAAAATAGCATGAATAAATGCCTTGACAGATCCTTGTAAAAATATAGCAGCTATTTTCATAGAAAAAGTAAAATGTTGCCAGTAAGTCATACATACATTTTTAGGATGTTTCCAGAACAAAAACGATATATTATTCATTATAACATATAATAATAAATAATAATAAATAATAATAAATAATAATTTACATATTATTAAATAGTAAATGCAATCAGAAAAAGAAATAGACGATATTTTAGTAGAAAAATATGGAAAATATATGCGATTAGAAATTTGTATAAATAAAGATAAAGATAGTGATTTATATAGTAAATATGAAGAGCACGCATTAAACCATAATCGAAGTCTTTTAGAAAATCATACAGATTTCATTACACGTACGTTTGATTTATTATATCCAGGAAATGAAACGTTTAGCACAGGTATTTCAAATATATTAGACTATAAAATAGTATGTTCTAGTTCTATAATCAGTAAAAGTATATCATATAGCTGTGCATTTTATATAAATCAATCGTCAAATCTAGGTCTAACACCATTACGATTATCAGTACCAAATCAAATTATAAATCCCACTAGAATTATCAAAATAAAAGTAGCGATGGATGTGTTACCAAAAATGGAAGGATCTCAACTACATATAAATGATTATAAATCAAAACGATTAGAACGATATATTCATATAAGTGCTCCTGAATTATGTCCTATTTTAATAGAAATCAAAGATGCCTCGAAATTTATGGATGATATAGATACTATACCAGAAAAAGAAATGTATAATTTAGACGAATGTATTGAGGTTATTTAAAGATATATTAAATAATATCATCGTTTATTATGAAACAACCTCCAATATCTATAATAATTTTAATAATCATAGGATTAATATTTATAATAAGTTGTCAATTATCAAAAACAAGAGAAGGCTTTTCATGGGATAAAGACTTACAAACGTTTATAGATAAAAAAAATTTAAATACCCCAAACGTAATTTATAATATAGATATTTTAAGACAGTATGTTTCCCCTGAAGATACTCAAGAATATTTATATAAAAAATTATGGCCTTGGGATCAAAATACCAAAACCCGATATAAAAAAGTATTTGAAACAAATCCATATATTAGAACAACCAACGACGAGGGTATCAAGTATGCACAACGTTTTTATCCTAATTATGCAATCAATTATATATTGGACCAACAGATAGAAGCAAACACTAAACGAGAACAACACGAAGAATCAAAAAAACAATTTATGGAAAAGTTATACCCTAAAGGGATAGGTATATTTGGATTTACTTCAGGACTATTTTAAATTTATACGCTTATAGATATTTAATAATTATTATGATAAAAACTTAAAAAAAAGAGAATAATAACAGTAAATGTCAACAGTCGAAGACACCGTACAAGTATTACAGGCGATAAATGAAGATATCCCAAATCCACTCCAATCAAGTTCTAATCAATCAAGTTCTAATCAATCAAGTTCTACACCACCAACACAAGAACAAAAGTTGGTAAATATTCAAGTAAAAGATCAACATATAGCACTAAATTTAATGGTTTCATTTCTTTCTTTGGCAAATAAGAGAGGTAGTTTTACATTAGATGAATCGGCAAAAATTTGGGAATGTGTTAAGATTTTTCAAGGTCAAAATCAAAATCAATAAAAAAATCCACCTCTAAGTCGCAATACCAAATGAAGAGTACTTTCTTTCTGTATATTATAATCACTAAGGGTTCTCCCGTCTTCTAGTTGCTTTCCACCAAAGATAAGACGTTGTTGGTCTGGTGGAATCCCTTCTTTATCTTGTATTTTAGTTTTAATATTATCAATTGAATCGCTAGGTTCTACATCAAGGGTAATGGTTTTTCCAGTAAGTGTTTTTACAAATATCTGCATAATATATTTGTAAAAGAAAAATTTTTAAGTAGATTTAAAAATTAGTTCTATTAGTTACATTAGTTCTATTACTTTTAATAATAGGATAATTATCGTATCTGATAGAGTCTCTATATAGCTGAATAGTTGTTTCATTTAAAGCAGAAGCAGAAAACTCGTCCTTATTATATGATTTACCAAAAAACGTTTCAAAAAATCCCTCAAAACTAAAATTTTCAAATGGATTACCAAGAGGAGTAAACAAAGATTCAAATAAATCTTCAGGAGAAATAAATTCGGATGATACTTCATTCAAAGAATTATCGCTCGTATGATATAATATACGAGAAGTAAGTGTCTGATAAGCTTCTGAAATTTGTTTAAATTTATCTTCGGCATCAGGGTGATTATTTTTATCAGGATGCCATTTAATGGCCAACCTATAATATGCTTTTTTAATTTCATCTATTGTAGCTTCATGAGATAGTTCTAAAATATTATGATTATTCATGAATTAGTACAATATAAGTTTTCTAAATATATCTGTTTTCTAAATAAAATATTAGTATAATATAAATGAGGAATTGGAATAAGACGTTGAATCTTCTAAAGAGTAAGAAAGAAGTAAAAGAGAAACTATTACAGGAAAATAGAAAACAAGCCTTCAGAGGCAAGACACTAGAAGAACAAAAAAATGTGGCAAACCTAATAAAAGAAATTCGGGAAATTGATGCCCAAATAAAAGAGTTGGGACCCTCCCCAGCCACATTCACACCAACGGGTGGACGAAAATCTAGACGAAAATCTAGAAGAAAATCTAGAAGAAAATCTAGAAGAAAACCAAGTCACCGACGAAGTAGAAAACGATAAATAATAAGTTTTTTATTTTTATTTATTTAGTAAAATAAAAATAAATAAAAATAGCACCTGGTTGTTTCGATCAACCGACATTCTGGTTATGAGCCAGACACTCTTCCTCTGAGCTAAGGTGCTTCGCTCTGTACAGGTTTCGAACCTGCGACCTTTCGGTTAACAGCCGAATGCTCTACCACTGAGCTAACAAAGCAAATCAACAGTTTAAAGACATATTGAGGTCACACCCCACGTGGGGCTCGAACCCACGACCACACGCTAACAGTCATAGTTGAGATAAAAGGCGTGCGCTCTACCATCTGAGCTAGCGAGGTATAAGGTACGACCGATATATAAGGTGCAAGTATATTAAAATATCTGTATATATCAAAAGATGTCCTATAAAATAAATCCACAAACCGCTTATAATGGAATGTTATCCGGACAAAGAAATATGTTTTTAACCTCGTCCATCGCAATCGCAATATTAGGTTTTAGTAATAAATTTAAAAATGAATCAACGAAAATAATAATAAAAATATTCGGACTTACCTTATTTATAATGTCAATTTACATCGGCTTCAAAACAGCATATGATTTTGATAAAGTTCTATATAAATTCAAAAAACAAGAGCATGGTAAAGTATTTCTAGACTTATTAGAGTGGTCTAGTTGGAAATGGGTAACATATATATATACCTTTATGCTAGTTATTATAATACTATTATACCTATTCAAAAAATTATTAAATAATAAATAAATAATAAGGTCTTACTGGGAATTGAACCCAGATTGGCGGATTCAAAGTCCGCAGTCATAACCATTAGACCATAAGACCATAAGTTTGCATTCGGTGGGGTTCGAACCCACGCGTTCGTAAACACCAGGTATCTTAAAACATTAAAGCTTAAGTCTGGCTCCTTAGACCACTCGGACACGAATGCATAACTGCTTAATAACGGGCTCGAACCGTTGACCTTCGGCTCATAAGACCGATGCTCTAACCATCTGAGCTAAACAAGCAAAAAAGACACATAGTTATTAAATACCCATCAAGTCCCTATCCATCAAGTCCCATCCAACACATAATACTGCCATCAAATAAATCTCGTAATTAGCTGTACGATGACAAGGTATCCTATACAACAATTATTATTGTGTTTTCTTTAAATAATTTTATAAAATATAAAATATAAAATTATAGTATATAAAGTATGATTGGTATAATCATGAAACTTTTCAATAATCTAGATTTATCAGTTATTTCACAAAATATTATTTTAGTAATTTGTTGGAGTTTATTTTTATTACAATTTGAAAACTATTCCAATTTTTCAGAATATTTAATAATACCAGTAATTACATCACTTACTTCAAAATATCTAATCGGAGACTTAGATAAAGGAAAACAATACACGAGTTCAGATATTTTTTACTGGTTTACATTAATATGCTTTTCAATCATGACAATTTTTATTTATAATAAAATAAAAATAAAAAATAATTAATGACCAATTATTGCAAGCATTTCAGTCCAAGATTGTTTCTTACCTCCATCGTATGAAAGCGCATATTGTTTTTTTATTAACCATTCATTCAAAGTATCGTATTCATTCAACATATCCTCTTTATTCAAATAAATATCAATTAATAATCTACCATACTTATCAAATGTATGGCATAATATAGTTACTTTTTTATTCAAAACTTTTTCTCTTACAATATCACGAACTTTCAATCCGAATTGTTTTTCTTCCGTATTAGAAGTTCGAATTTCTGGAGTATCTATCCCATTCAATCTACACGTCCATTTATATTTTACGCCATGAAATGGAAAAATAACTTTTAATGAATCCCCGTCATAAACAGAATCTACATAAGCTTCAACTTTTAATTGATTTACACATTTACTAAAGTCAATAACATCGCTAACATCGCAAGTAGATTTATTCTCCATAATAAATAATATAGAAGTTTTTCTATATCATTTCAAATCAAAATATTTCAACATCTAAATGCAAATGCCAATATAGCTACAGCAATTATTCCCAAAACCATTCCCATATGATAATTAAATTGCATCACACGATACATTTGTAACCAGGCTTTTACTAACTCGGGATCCTGAATATGACGTAACATCCAGTCACTTTTGGGTGATAATATATAGTAAAAATAGTTCGTTAAAAAACACGTACTCGCCACAATACAAACCAAAGAATGATTCGATAGTTTATTTTTCTTTAAACGAATATTATAAAATATAATTGCCATGGATAAGAAAAATCCTAAAAAATAACCATAATAACTGATAAACATTCTCTCAGAAGCGATCTTATCATATAAAGTTTGTAATTCTGGTGGAAACTTGGCGCGATACTCTTTTACAACTTTATTATGAGAGGTCATATTATAAAAATAAATCATTCCCACAATAAATATAAAGGAAATAGAACATGAAATAGAACATACCATATTATTATAATAAAATAATAAAAAAATAAAAAAATTATTATGTTGTATATTTACAATCAGAAATTGTATGAAATTTAAAACTAAAATCAAAATTTTGCCCTTCAAACTCAACATACTCACCGTTATGATATTTAAATTCAATAAATAGTTGTCCTATTTTACCCTCTATATGAGGTAAAATTCTTTTGAACTTTCCAGGAGGGATATACGTATTAGTTACATTTTGTATAATTAATTTTGCAAAGGAAGCATCGACCGATGCGCCGTAATCATTATTAAATAAACTATTAGTAGATTGACTAAAAGGATCGATCTGACTAACATAATTATACCCTCTTACATTCATATAAATTGTAGATTGAACGCCAATATCCACTAGAGTAATTGAAGTAAGTCTAAAATTATTTTCAACCTCATCAAATACACTAGTATATAATTTTTTATCAAACCCCATATTATAACCAAGACCCCAATTAAGACCAAAACGGTAGTATTGATTTTCACAGTGGTTATATTCAACGCTTTTATTAAACCATAATTTAAATTCATAAGATTTATTTATTACAGTTAATTTATTCGTACTAGGATTATATAAAACATCAAAATCATTAAACGATGGATCCGGAACTGTCAAAGCTCCGATCTTAAATAAATACTCCATAGTAGTTTTATTTAATGCATTTTTAAGGATTACTGCCAAATTTTCCCCTGCATAATATCCACTTACTAATTTATTTAAGAGGATTGGTTCTTGAAAATATTGAGGAATAGAAAAATAGAAAGAATTATTTTGTAAATTTTCAGATACACTATAATAAAAAGTAGGAAGACGTATATCAATAAGTTCAAGTGCGGTTACATTTTTCATTACTTCAGGTAATGTAATAAGAAATTTACTCGGACTAGGCCATTTTGTAGTATCACGATCTTCTGTATGAATAGAAACAGTAAAAGGTAAAATTTCATTAGGTTTATAACAGTTTTCACCAGTTAATAATAGAGAATTATTTATAAAACTATTCTGTTCCACACGACTAGTAATACCCATATTCATATTATTATTTATAGTATTCATATAATATTTTAATTTATTTTTATTTAAAATATTATATATTAATCTAAATGGTTATTGATTTAATAATCATACAATTATTATCTGTGAATGATTAATTGGTATAAAGGTTTGTAATTCCTTTTGCATCGCCATTAGAATCAACAGCGAATAATGTATTAGAAAAATTACCTCCATATTGACCTATAACAAAAAAGCGGGCTGGATCTGTACCGTCATTATATTGTATTAATGTAAGTGAATCGGCTGCGCCTACAAATTGATAGTATCTATATACATTTCCAGATACGACAAAGGAAGGCTGTGTTGATGGGTCATTGACGTCGCCGCTGGTGTCAGGAACGCCTGCACTAATTTGCATAATAACCTGATTACCATTTTCTGTCGTTAGATTTGAAACACAAATAATATTTTTTTGTGCACCATTTCTGGATTGGTCTACGGATTCAATTGTATAAGATGTTACATTATAATCACCACTATCATATGCAACATTTGTGAAATTATTGGTATTTGTTAAAGCATCAGCAGATAATACTAAAGTATTAGTTAGACCTGTACTAGGTTGTAATATGGGGGTAGTTGAGGACGAAGGATCAAGTACTTCACTACCAAAAAGTTGACTTTGTACGTAATTTTTAACTGCAAAAGTAGTAGGATATAAACGATTATCTGAAACATCTGTAGCAGGAATCACATTTTCTAAATTATTTTGAATATTATAAATATTTTTATAAATTGTAGGAATATATGCAGGTAAAGCTACAGGTAAATATGGTGTAGTAACACTACCAACAAGATTTGAAGAAGCATCACCAATAATAGGATATTGATTATACGGCGCATCTTGAGGTTGATTACCGGAAGTATCAAATGTATTAGATTCGATATTCTCAGCAGGTTGGAAGAATCCTGTTGCCGGAACTCCAGAGGTGGGAAGGCTATCTTTAATGTTATCCGCAAAAGACATTATATTAACTATGGATAAAAAAAAATCTACAAAAAAATCTACAAAATATAAACGCAATTAATTACTAAATAATCCGTCATATTTCAATACAACCCAACCAGACTTGGCAGAATTCCATAATAATTCTAAAGGTTCCCCTCCGCCGACAACAAAATTATATTTATTATACTTTTTATTATTAATAATAAATGCACCGGTAAATTCAGTAATAAGCGCGACTGAAGAACCGATTGAAGACGAACATTCATTAATATCTATATTACATACTATTTTTTTTTCTGTTGCATTAGGAATACCATTATCAGCTTCTAATATATAATTTCTAATGAAACACTTAGATATAGCATCAATAGGAGGGTCTATATAAGTAACATCTTTTTCATAAGTAATAATAATAATTTCTCCATCACTCGTTTTATCAGTATAAAACGTTTCATAAGTAGGATCACAGTCACAATTTGTAATTATTTTTGGTTTTGGATCACAACAATAAATTCCTCTATATTTTAATGCAGTCATATATCCACCATAATCAGAAAATCTATACATTATATATTATAAATAAATAATATTAATATATGGAATAAAATAACTAAATCGAGGTTTAACTAAATCGAGGTTTAACTAAATCGAGCTTTAACTAAATCGAGCTTTAAATTGCTTTTTACATTTTTTACACGAACGAAAGGACCCGTCGGGAACTAAAGCAGATGTATCGCTAAATGAACAAAATATACAAACACTAGAAAAAGAACTGTTTTTAAATTGATTTGAATTTAAATAATGAGAATGGGTTTGATATTTATAAGCATCTCCAACATTCGTTTCAGGTAAAGAGTTACTAAACATTCTAGAATTATACATAACTTATTATTATTTACTAAAATAAAAATAATAATAATTAAAAAAATAAAAAAATAAATAATAATAATAAATGACGTATCTGGACTTTTATATTAATATAGTATTTACAATAAAAATTCTTTTCTTATTAACAACCATTATTTATAGAGCATCCAGCTTTTATAATAAAAATAAAACAGTAATAGAACTATCCGGATTAATAAGGGAGAGATTAGAACTATTATTTAAATTATTAATGTCATTTTTTTTAATTTATATGTTTTATCCCCGACGTAAAACCCCAATTCCATTAGATTTTGAAGCAAGACTATTACTTTTTATATTTGGGTTTATTCTTATTTTGAGTGCAGATTGGAATACAATTTGGAAAGATAGTATATTTTTTAAAAAATAAAATAAAATTAAACACGTCGTCTGCGAAACATATAACTAGACGCAGTTGTCCCTACCATACCAATATCACTATGAGGTTTATAAATAAATGTTCCTTTAGAATTTGTATAGCAAAACCCACCACCATTACAATTATTATAAGTTTTATTATAAGGTAATATCGTCGTATCAAACATAGTTTTAAAATTAGTAGCTTTATTCAAAGAACCAGACGGGTAAGCTTTCACATTAGAAGTAGCATTAGAACTTAACGTAAACATTTATATAAATACATGATAAAATATTATATCAGGTAATAGATAGATAGTTGAGTTGAGTTATAAATTATTTACCACATCCGCAACCAGCTCGTGCATTATGGATTCTACCAAGCATAGAACCGTTAAATCCAATAGCCATTTGTGGTTGTCTCTGTAAAGGCTGATTCGACGCACTAGTTTTTAATACAGGTGATTTATGATTATGATTACCAATATACATTTTTATAGTAGCAGGCATTATTATATAATAATATAAATTAATTTTATAATTTTAATAATAAATAAAATAAATTATAAAATTTGAAAATCTATCACTAAACATATGAATACCAAAATTTTATTTATGGCGTGGGCACTGGACAATTACATCCGGTAATAATAGAGGTTTTCATAACTTTGGCCCCGTAAACAGGATAAGCAGGATTAAACTTAATTTGAGGCGCGGCTAAACTATCCGGGATCGGTTCTCGTCGAAGAGGTCCTTTTCCTTTTAACCGATTCAAATAACGATCATAAGAATTATGCTTAATATCCACTCCGAGGCCGCCAGGGTTTTGACCTCCAGGTCTACTAGAAGTAACGGAATGATGTTTATTATTCAAAGAGTGATAAAATCCAGTAGGTACAATATTAGGCTGATAACTCGGTAACGCACGATCACTCATTTGATTCCAACATACATTTTGTGTTTTTTCGGTAGGTTTCTGATATACGTGAAAAGGAGCTAAATTAGCAGTATATAGTGAAGAATCCACCCGTACTGTTTTTTGAATACGTTTTTGAATTTGATATCGGTTAGCAGCAGTATTAGAATTTAAATTAGTATCGCATGATCGCCATCTATAATAAAATAAAGGTAATCCGATCAATTTATTAGGGTAATTATACATAATGGATGTTTTTTCATCTTGTGGATACATATATATATGTTGTATTTTATTATTTATAAAAGAAAATTGATTCGGATAAAAGTGTCTTTATAGTAAAAAGATAATTCGAATCATTCAACTAAATGTTCAAAACAGATATCCCTAATAAAATAAAACAACCACCAGTATGTTGTTTAAATTGTGGTAAATCATATATAAAAAAGGCAAACCTTAGAAAACACGAAGTTACATGTGAATTACTTTATCCGAATAAACATAGGCGTCAGATAGCGAATATCGATGAAGAAGAAGAAGTTCCTAGTTATCGCGAATTATTTATGATGGTACGAGAACTAGGTACAAAATATAAAAAACTGGAAAAAAAAATAGAAGAATATGAAAAAATAGTACACCGAGAAAAACGAAAAATAAATATTTTGGAATGGTTAAATAAAAACCAAATTCCAGAATATATATTCGATAATCTCGAATCAAAAATAGAAATAAATGATACTCATATAGAATATCTCTTTAATCATAGCTATTTTGAAGTAATAAAACAAATTTATAAAGATTATTTTGATAAAGACACTTCTATCTCATTCCGTCCTATTTTTGGATTTTCTGAAAAGCAAAATCAATTATATATCTATACCACACAAAACACAACAAATATATGGATTGAATTGAATAAAGATATATTTATTCGATTCAATTGTATAATACAGCGTAATCTATCAAAAGTATTTCAAAATTGGAAACAAAAAAATAGACAAAAAATAGAAGAAAGCGAAAATCTAGAACAAATATGTAATAAAACGCTGATAAAAATAATGACTCCTGATTGTAAAGAGAATAAAACGAATAATCGTCTTAAAAATATTTTATATCTGGAAATAAAAACAGATATAAAAGATTTACTGGAATATGAAGTAGAATTTTAATCTAAACCGTAGGAAATCTAAACCGTAGGAAAACTAGGTTGCATAGCAATTCCACAAACCCCTGCATCACTTGTACTATCGCTTCTCAAAATTCGAACATATCCATTCTCCCCCCATGACTTTCCCCAACTATTTTTCACAATCCAATATTTTTTTCCTGCTTCTTCGCCATATCCAACTGTCAAAACTCCATGATCCAAATTGGTACCACAGGATGACGAGTCCAAAATACCTCCAGTATAAGATTGGAAATAACGAGTATCTGCTTCAATCGCAATCGAAACCGGTGTCTTAAAAACCGCATTTTTCAAGGAAAGTTGGTCTTTGGATTTCACATCATAACATTCCGAAATAGAAACTATACTCTTACATGATTGACATTTACCACCAGTCTTGGTTTGTCCAGAAGTATAAGGATAATCATTATAAGAACACATACCATTTTGAATTGCATATTTAAATCCGCCATCCATTTGACCTCCATTACATCCATGTGATCCATAAGCACTCCCAGTTGCACAATCAACAAGCTGTTGCTCAGAAAGATCAACCAACTCATTCTTAGCGATTGCCCAAGCGCCTTCGATTGCAGCAGTAGAAGAAAATGCCCAACAACTTCCACACTGTCCTTGATCTTTTACAGAAGTTACCGCATTATGATCTCTCCAATCATAGGTGTCAGAAACGCTCTCCTCTGAGGAAAAAGACTGACATCCATAAGCGCCAAAAGTAAATTCCGGTTTTAAACCAGAAACATAGATACTTTTAAATTCGTCCGCAGTCAAATCAGAAAATTGATTTATCCCGAGTGTAAAGGAACTATTAAATCCTGAATTATGAGCTTCGATCAATTGAATATTTTCTACAAAATTTTTAAATCTAGTTTCCAATTCTTCTAAAGAAGAGTAAGATTTATCAAAATCTCTTTGAAATAAAGTAAACTTTTCCCAACGAGAAGTATCAGAGAAAACAAAGGAAGATAAACACATCAAACTTATAGCAAACGCACCGTACATATGCATATATAATAATCATATAAAAAAGTCTTTAAGACGTTTGAACAGACAAATAATAATTTATGGCGCTAAATAAAAGAACCCCAATAAATTAAAACTGGAAATAAAAAATAAAAATATACTATATATGTCAAATTACGTAGTTGCTATTCCTAGCTATAATCGTGAAGATATAATAGTACCTAAAACACTCACAACACTAAAAGAAGGAAGTATTTTAAAAAATAAAATTTATATTTTTGTCGCCAATAAACAACAAGAGAAATTATACGAAAAAACCGTTCCAAAAAATTTATATAATAAAATCATCGTCGGGAAAAAAGGTATCACAAATCAACGTATTTTTATTTCCAAGTATTTTCCGGAAGGACAATATATCGTTTCGATGGACGACGACGTAGAAGAACTACAAATGATGAAAAATAAAGATAAATTAGTAAAAATTCACGACTTGGATAAATTTTTCAAAGACGCATATAAAGAATTAAAAAAAGAAAAACTTTATATATGGGGAGTTTATCCGGTACGTAATCCATTTTTTATGAAAAAAACAATTTCAGATCACTTAAGGTTTATTATAGGTGTGACCTTCGGTTATATAAATAGACATAATCGTAAACTTTATCCTTCTCTCAAATCAGAAACAAAGGAAGATTATGAACAATCGATTTTATTTTATAAACACGACGGAGGCGTTCTTCGTTTTAATTATATAACACCTAAAACAAAATTTAATTCTGAAGGAGGATTAGGAAAAGACAGAGCTGAGAGAAATAAAAATGCAGCAGAGTATCTAAACCGTAAATATCCAGATATTATTACCATATTCCATCGTGCAAATGGAATGACAGAAGTAAAATTTAGTAACCAACCACGATTTGATCCTTAATTAGATTCTATATCACCAGAAACTGGTATAACCTTTGGTTCTGAAACATTTCCTTGTTTATTTAATATATTTAAACAGCCCGAATATATCATAGTTATACCTGCAAGGAAAAGCAACCCAAAGATAATGATCAAAAGTATATTCTCTAATTTCATAATCGTAAATATTATTATGAAATTATTAAGTATGTAAATAAAATCAATTTTAAAAATAATATCTTTATCCTTTATTACTATCACGCATATTTTTCAACGTTTTATTATGTTTAATCATAAACTTCTTGGTTTTATTTTTAGTTTTCTCCCATACCTTATAACGTAAATAACAAACGATAGATAACCGAATGGTATCTTTTCCACTCTTTTTAATAGGTAAGTTACCATGTGGTTGATGAACATCCATAAATAAAACGTCTCCCGTTCGCGCATTCACACCAATCCCGTATTGAGGTAAACAAGTTTCGCCGCCAGTATAAGATCCGCGTTCAATCACCGTCAGATTTCCAAATCCTTCTGGATCATCTCCCTTATCGGTATGAATCGTAGTTTGAAAATTCACATTCGTAGTAACGGTTGTAAAACTAGTACCCACGATTTTAAAGTGAGTTTGATTTGCCTTTTTCCGTTGTAATACGTATTCTTTGGGAACCAATTTTTTATAATATTCATCGATTTCACGAATCAACGGTAATGTTTTTTTATACTTATCCGGATAGTCCATATTAAATTTACATTCTCTCACTTCTAATGCCATACGTTTTCCTTTTTTCTTTTGAAGTGCCTTTTGTTTTGGAGAGAAACGATCAAAAAATCCAAATATATTTGTTTTTATTTTTGGATTATCCGCAACGTTTTTTTCCGAACTTCCAGTTGCAGAACCACGATTACTTGTATCCCTATTAGCAAAATCGATGACGTTTTCGTAAAACTCGTCGATCTTTTTTTTAGATAATTTATTTTTTCTAAATCGTATTAATAAACGCCCTTCTTTATCATAAACATCTGCATCCTCATCGATAATGAATTTAATCTGAGACGGTTTTACATATGTATTCTTTAAGGAATCCATTTTAGAATCCGTAATATCTTTATCAACATGGTAAACCATAATATTTCCTTTTTTTCCCTTTTTAATAATCATATATATTACAATTATTAAAAATAATAACAAAAAATTGAAATACTTTTACTTAAAAAGAAGTAATTAGAACTATAATTAAACCATAAATCAATTATTCACTCTTATAAAAGTAATATTATGATGAGAATGGAAAAAAAACCGGATTATCGTGTAGATGAGACCGGAAAACAAATATGTTATACCTGTGAAAAAAATATAACACATAATAAATGTCCATGTACTCCTATAGCGTTTAAAATACATAAACATAGGGAGCGTCTGGGTAGGATGATAAGAGAAGATACGAGTCGTATGAAAAAAAAAACAATTGAACAATTTGAAAAAGAAATTGGCGCATCGTTATCAGATTTCAAAAAAAAATGTCCGAAAAAAATAGTAAACAACGAAACAGGTGAAATTCTAAGATACGGGAAAACTAGTGGTTGCATTTCACTTGATCATATAATTCCTCCAACTGCGCCTGAGTTTAATATTATAAATAATCCTATACATGAAAGATTTCTATTCAATATAAATAATATAATCCCTATAAAAATAGAAAAAAATTCAGCAAAGAGTAATAAATATAATAAAAACGAAATAGACTTTATTTTAATAATACTAAGTAAAATAAATATAACTCAAGTTGACGAAGCGCATCAATTACTTATAGAATATAGAGAAATGGTAAAAACTGGAATAAAAAAACCCTTCTTAATTAAAATTAATGGAAAAGTACTTAAATTTGATAAAGAAGAAAATCTTTTAGAAGAAATACCAGACGAAATACCAGACGAAACACAAGAAGAAATACCAGAAGAAACACCAGAAGAAACACCAGAAGAAACACCAGAAGAAACACCAGCCGAGAAAGAACTAAAAATCTTAGAAAACATAAGTAAAGAAATAGAAAAACAGAAAGCGAAATTAAAGGAGTCTATCGCGAAGGAAAAACAGAACGAAGAATGGAATAAAATGAAACATATAATATACGATAAAGAGTTTGGTAAAAAGAAAAGGGCTATAAAGGTTCTACGCGCGAAAAGGAGAATCCCCGAATATATGATACAAATTCCTAACAGCTGGAAAGATATAGAAGAAGAATGGGAAAGAGATATGGAAGAAACCTTGAAAGCAAATTATTTTAACACTAAGTAAAATTAAAATAATTTTTATAAATTCTTAATAAATTAAAAAGAATAAAACAAATAACGACTTTTTTTTACATATAAGCACTAATAAACTCATCTTTCGTCATAATCGGAATATTCAATTTAGACGCTTCATAAGCTTTTCCAGTATCTTTACTATACTCATCTTTCACTATTATCAACGCAGTATTTTTTGAAACAGAGGACCCTTGTTTCGCTCCGACTTCTTTTATTTTTAAAATAATATTCGCATCTCTAAATCCAGTAAGAACAATTGTTTTACCATAAAGCGGATGAGAGATATCTCCTTGAGATAACACACTAATCTTTTCTTCCAATTTAGTTTCTAAGTGTGATTCTTTCATAAAATTTAAAAATTCCGGTATTTTTTGTACAAATAATTCAGCGGTTTTAAGCGCCATCCCTTTAATGGACATAATTTTTTTAATTTTGACTTCGTCTGAATCCGAAGAAACCAAAACATCGGGATAACCAGTTATAATCAATTCCATTTTTTTCTCACTAAATCCGCGACCAAATGAATTAGACGCAGACATAATCTTAATGAGTGAAGCTGCGCCAATTTTTACACGAATCCCCTCGTAAATTTTTGTCGCAAGCTTTTGTTTAAATCCGTCTATCGAAAGATAGTCCTCCAAAGACATACTTAATATTTTAGGTACAGTATCATATCCTGCATCAATCAATCTTTTAATATTCCCAGAACTCAATCCTTCGACGCCAATACCCCGAAAAAACCCTGTAATATTTTTTTCGCGCACAATTTCATTCGATTCCAATTGTTCTAACATAATATCTATATGAGTACTATTCCACTTATAAGCAACGGAAGGCATAAGCGCGTTTTCAGCAGGAACCACTACTTTTTTAATATAAGGGATCACATCACCACTTCGAATAATTTCGATCATAGCACCAACACCAATTTTATTTTGCTCGATAAATGCGCCATTAAACCCAGTCGCAAACTCTATTTTAACTCCTCCCAAAGAAATAGGTTCGATCTGGACACGAGGTTTTAAATATCCGTCTTTACTAGGCGTCCATATAACATCAACTACTTTCGCTTCTGCCACTTGATCCGATAAAACCATTTTGAAAGCAAAAGAGTGTTCGGGGTTCCCCGATTTACGAGGATATAATTTATCATCTGTTACAATCACTCCGTCAATTTCATATATATAATTCGTACGCCAATCAATCAATTTATCAGATAATATTTGATTCGATAACACATCGGTTTTTTCACTAATAACTCGTTCAACCGTAATAGTTGTCAAAAAATTCATTTGTTCGGAAGGTTTCATCTCTGGCTTAATTACCTCGTAAGCAATAAAATGAACATCTTTAATAGCAGAATTCACAGATTTTTGATTGATAATTCCAGATACCATATTTCGTGGATTTGCAAATTTATCCTTATACTTTTCTTCAAATACTTTTTTAGGAATAATAAATTCGCCACGAATCACAATTCCTTTTGTCGAAGGTAATTTCAAAAATCTGATCAAATGACTGATATCTTGTCCCACTTTACCATTACCTCGTGTATACAATTTTGTAACAGAACCTTCGGTAGTATACATACCACTAACACCATCCAGTTTTGCTGATAAAACATAGGGTCCAGGATATTTATTCATCCAATTAGGTAACGCCTTCGTATCAGGTTTAATCTTATCCATGGACCACATTTCGTAAGGTAATTTTACTTTATTCTTTTCAATTGGGGCGCCAATTTCTAAGTGAACTGGATTATCGGGATATTTCTCTTGCATATATTCTTTTACCACGTCATATTCGTTATCAGTTAATAATGGTTGTTGATTATAATAAGCGATATTACATTCTCGTATAATCGAAGCCAATTGTTCCTCATTCAATTCTTCTAATACTTTCAATCCTTTCTGTTTAAAATCAATAATAGAACTTTTAATATGAAATTCGGCTATTTGTGGAATATGATCATTTATTTTATCATCGTCGTTTTCTATAATTAATTTCTTTTTTACACGACGTTTTACGGTCTTATTTTTAACTGTTGATATAACATCTGTAACGATATCGGGTGTGATAACAGTCGTTTCTTCAATCACCGCACGTCCGTCGATTCTTTCTTCTGGTCTTTTATAAGTCAATCCCAAAAAACGAAATATATCTTCTTCTGTTCGAAATATATATGAGACTTTATCCCCCTTTTTCTTTGACACCATATGATAAATACCATGTTCATTCATAGTAAATCCTTTCTTTAACGCATATCCACGCATAACAGTATTGAATGTTTTACTTCCAGTAAAATATAACACAGAAAAAGGATATTCTTCTTCTGAAGAAAATAAAAAATCAACCCGACGAAATATCTTGGAATTAGGAAGCTTACAAATAGTTAGTGATTTAGTAGCTCCTCTTGAGAGAACTTCATGGATAATATTAGATGTTGTTAATGTATCAATAAATAATTTAAATACCTCATTCGTCTTACCAGTTATAATAACATCAATATCCCCAGAACTTTTCGCCCCGCGTCGATAACTACCTACAATTTCAAACTTGGATCCAGGTATATTCATATTATCAAATATTGTTTTAAATAACACATAATATTCATCAATCTCGTCTCTTGGAATACGTTTTAAAATATCTTCATAATATTGTAAACCTATTTTTTGAACATCATTCAATCGATCTTGATTTTCACGGAGAGCTTCAATAGTAGTTATTCCCTCATCTACTAACTGTTTTGCTTTTTTCGGTCCGATTCCATAAACATCAGTAAGAATATTCGCCGGATTATTTTTCTCTCGTTCTAAAATTCGTAATGTTCCTGTTTGCTCATACTCAATAAGTTTTTCCATAATAGTAGGGCCTATATTAGGACTCCCTTTTAGCTGTTGTGGATTTAAAATATCATCTGGAAAAGACATAATAGTTTCTTGTGCCTTTTTATATGCTCTTGCACGAAACGGTTCACCTTGTTTCATCATGATATCATAAAGGGTGTCCATCAACTCAATATATTTTTCATTTAAACGCTCATTTGGTAGAGTCATTATATCTTTTTCATGAGTAGTGTTTAAACCGATTTTAGACGGTTGATAACTAGCTAATATATCTTCTGGAGAAGACGATTCGATAATTAATATTTTTTTTTTACGTTTTTTCGTAACTGGACGTAGTGAACTAGTTTTTGTTATTTTTTTAAGTGTATTTGTTATAACTGAGTTAATAAAACCTTTTTTTTTAGTGTTTTTACGTACACATCTACTCTGAATACAATTACGATTAATACAATCTTCATTTGTTTCACATGATTCTCCAATTTTAACTGTTTTTTTTTTAGTTTTTTTCCTCATATTAAATAATAAGATTAAAATTAAAAAAAGTAGATGGTAATTAGTTCTTCTTCTTTGTAGCAGTTTTATTCTTCTTAGTTGTTTTCTTCTTCTTAGCCGTTGTTTTCTTCTTTTTTGTAGCTGTTTTCTTCTTTTTTGTGGCAGTTTTCTTCTTCTTAGATGATTTCTTCTTTTTAGATGTTTTCTTCTTTTTAGCGGCTGTTTCCATTTTGCTACCTCCATTAGATGCATTATTATTATCACTAGATTTGAAATTTGGATTTCGCGGTGGCCGATTCTGATTATCGTTTGCTAGCAGCTGATTCTGATTATCGTTTGCTAGCAGCTGCTGCTGATTATTGTTTGCTAGCAGCTGCTGCTGCTGATGCTGCTGCTGATTATTGTTCACGTCTTCTACTAGTGGCGCTTCTGGCGCTGTTGGTTCTACAAATTGTGGCTCAAAAAAATAATCTTCATCGTCATCTATTTCTTCATTATCAGTAAATCCATCATCAGACATATATATATATATATAAAAAAAGTTAATAATTATTTTAAATGAAATGCTTAATTATGTGTAAAATCTTCATTGGAGTTATCTAAGGATATGAACTCAGATGACGATTTAGAAAAGTATGATCCAAATAATGTAAAAAAGAAAGGATTCGGTCCAAGAATTAGTGTAAAGAAAAGCAGATGGTAATTATTTTTTCTTTTGGAGGTTGTTTTCTTCTTCTTAGTAGCAGTTTTGTTCTTCTTAGTAGTTATTTTCTTCTTCTTAGATGTTTTCTTCTTCTTTGTGGCACCACCTATACTTCATTATTATTCAAAATTTTTATCCTAATATTTCATCAATCTCTTCCCAATATTTCGTATGCTGTTCTGATCTCGACAAAATATACTCTTTATATATATTCTTTAAGGATGTAAATAACATCATAATACCTAAAATATATAATGTAATCTTTGCATGTGAATCAATACACACTTTTTTCGGGGATAAATGATTAAATAACCAAATCAGTAGTATAGCCAAAAACAAACTAAACATTATATGTATTAATATCTCTGACTTTTCTAATATATTATGAATTGTTCTAAATTGTTGTTTGGTGTCAAATATAACAATTAAAGACCATAATATTGCAACGATTATCCAAATTATTTTAACTCCTAAAAGAAAATAAAGTAAAATATCTAAAGTGTCATTATCTTTCATATACATAATCATTTATAAAAATTTACCTCATCTGAAAAATGAATCATAAATAAAAAAAATGAAATACTTTTATAAATTAAAAGTAAAAGTAATTAAAAATCTTAATTGATTAAAAATCGAAATAAACTCTTTTTATAAAATGAACGCCTCATTCACAGTAAAGGAAGAAATTCCGATGTGTCCAATTTGTATGGATGATATATTATCCAGCACAAATAATGTGAAAACCGAATGTGGTCACGAATTTCATACAAACTGTCTCATGCAGAACGTAGCACATAATGGATTTGGATGTCCTTGTTGCAGAGCAAAAATGGCCGAAGAAGTCGATGATGACGAAGACGAAGACGAAGACGAAGACGAAGATCTATATAACACAGAAACATATACACTTAATACGATGAGATGGATGTTTCAGCGCGAAAATGGTGAAGAAGTAGACGACGAGGATGATTATGATGAAGATGACGATGATTCTTACGATGATGATTATGACGAAGATGATAGTATCTTCGATACCAACGGGCCTAGGAATGAATGGATACCTGGTATTATTGATAATTATACAACACATACTCATATCGATATGGTAGAACCACCTTCGTCTAGAATTGGCGAAATACCAGAAACAGATTATCTAATTCAAAAATTAAAAGAAAAAGGAATAACCTATAACGATTTAGTTTCATCATGTCTGATAGGTATCACATGGTTGGATGGTGTCGAATGGTCTGAACAGAGCGGATTGACCGATGCTATAAATATTCAAAAAAAAATTGCTGATACAACAGCAGATATAATTCATGAATATTTAGTTTCTATAGAAACAGAAGTAAACCCTCCAATAAAACCAGAAGAAAAATTAGGTCATTTTCTAAGTAATAGATTTTATAACGTAGTATAGAAACTAGAGTAATATAGTTTTATATAAAAAGTATTAATTCTTAAATAATATTTTTTTTATAATTATTATCTAAATATTTTAAAATATTATAAAATATCTTTTATTTATATGAGTAAAACCGCAATCGTATTTATTGATACACATGGAGGATATCAAAATGTGAACGATTGGTTATTTGCCAAAAACACTAAGAAACATGATAACAATTATATAAACTCTAGTGTAATAAGTAATTTAAATATAATAAAAATAAATAAGATTACTCCAGGAATATGCTCATTTAGTAGAAACAATCAAGTGCAACAAATATTCAATAGTATAAGGTTGAATAAAGGATCTCCATTAGAAAAAAAGAAAACGATTGGAGAAATAGCAATCTATTTACAGAGAAAATTGAAGGAACAAGATGAGGAATATGGAATGGTTAAAAAATGTAAAAAAGATCAAAAAGATATTGTAGATATTATAAATGAAGAAATTGGAATAAACAAAGATTGGGATGAATACCAGGGCAAAGAGTACAATAAGAATCTAAAAACATGTAATCGTAAAAGGTATCGTATAAATAAAATTGCTAGTGGAGAACATAACGATAAATTTTTGAATAAAATATATCAATACGAAATAAGCGACAGAGATAAACAAAGAGAATATGATAATTATTATAGATGGTCTGTTACAGCACTTATACGGCCCAATAATTCAACGAAATTCAAAGAAATAAAAAATTTTACAAAAGAATTTGAACATAAATACGACAACGGATTTGTAGAGTTTTCTCTGGAGGAATTATTTAAATATTTAAAAAAATTAAAAGTGAAAAACATATTGATTGTTGATTTGAGTTGTAATACTATAGAAGCTGAATTATTAGAATCGTTTGGAATAACAGATGAATTTATAACGGAACAAAAGACGAAAAAAAACAATACAGTAAAGTCATGTAAATGTAAAGAGTTTTCTTTTTTTGGAGGTAATAAAAGAACACGAAAGAAAAGATAAAAATGGAAAATAATCAAAAACTATATATAAACCATAATTCATTTATAAATTTATAAAAAAAATTGAATTACTAAATCATATAATAAGAAATGTATATTATTAATTATGACAGTCTGTGATCAAATCAAACATATTAGCTTTTATATTCCACGAGTAAGATCTCGTTGGGAATGGGAATCTTTATCGAATTACTTTGATAAAGAAATTCAAATGGGTAAGGTATATCGAATTGATTTTATTCCTTTTAAACAGAAGGAACTAACACCAACCGATAAAGACTATTATTTTATAAATCCAGAGGAAAAATTTATATCAGCATTTGTTCACTTCAGTTATTTATATCAAAATGAACGAACAAAAAAAATCTGTTCCGAAATAGAAGAAACTGGTCAAAGCCATCATATGGTGGAATTATTAGAATTTGACAATTCTAATCCACAGCAGGAATGGTGGTATATCAAAAAATCCAACACGCCAATTTTCGCAGATGAATATTATAATAATGCGCAATTATGTGAATTTCATCGTCTTCTAGAAATCAAAGTGAACGATATGAATAACTTATTAATCAAGCAACAAGAAATAATAGAAAAACAACAAAGTCAAATAGAAGAATTAATGGAAATCAAACTTTCAAAAATAAAAGATTCTTCCGACAGCACCGAAGATATGAATATTAATAGTAAAGGAGTAGAAGTTTATTCGATTAGTCCACATTCGATTAGTCCACATTCGATTAGTACACATTCAAGTATGCCAAGTTTAGTAACAGATAGTCCTTCATCTACAGAGCGACTAGGCGCATCTGAAACGCTTTGTGGGAATAATTAATAAATATTAATAAATATTAATAAATATTAATAAATATTAATAAAAAATCTAAAATAAAAAAGAAGATTGTTCTATAACAGGTGTCTTATAAAGTGCCTCTTGAATAACATAGATAGTAATTACTATCATAGCCAATCTTCCATTTTTTATTTCAGCCGTTTCCATAGATTTTTTATCTCCGTCGCGCTTATTATAAAGAATAAAATGCATATAAATCAAATTTTATCTTGATTTTTTTATATATCTTTTGATAAAAAATTGAAATACTTTTATAAATTAAAAGTAAAAGTAATTAAAAATCTTAATTGATTAAAAATCGAAATACACTCTTTTCATAAAATGAAATTGTACGGGATACATCTTAGAAATAAAGAAACAAGGGAATGGGCTCTTACTATCAACGTAAAATTAGACATTTTTCAGAAGGTCCCTTTGTATCGTTATAAAATAAGGTTACAAAAATTAAGATCATTTATCTTATTCCTAAATAGGAGTATGTACAAAGTATATAATTTCGAGAAATCATTATTAAAACTTTTTCATACAATTGATATTCAAATCAAAAATTGTATTGATTCTTTATACTTAGAATTATCTCAGCGTAAATATCCGGAATGTAATGAAAAATATATATATTTAGTCATAAAATCATTAAGAAAATATGAGAATCCATGTATGAAAATACTAGTAATTCTAAATAGATTATTTTGTAGTGATATATCTAGGTATATTACAGAATTTTTATAAAAATGAAATAAACTATAATTGAATTTAACTATTTAACATATTATAAAAATTCTTGACGGATATTTTAGTCTTAATTTTACTAACATCATAAGAAGTTAAATATAAACCTTCTAATGATTTGACACGCGATAATGCAACATAGGTTTGACCTCCTTCAAATATATTACTACCAATATCAATTTCTGCTGCGTCTAATGTGGCTCCCTGTGATTTATGAATTGTAATCGCCCACGCCAAAATAAGTGGAATTTGTGATACACCAACACCAGGTATTTTTTCACTCGTCCATGTATGACGTGTCATTTCCATTTCAAGCCCCGAATTAAATTTTACAAAAGGAGTCCCTGATTGTTCACAAAATCGCGTAATAATTCCTTGGCTACCATTAAAGACAACCAAACTATTATCTTCGTCACGCTGAATATTAATAATAGACATCACCTGTGCACCAACTTTAAGTATAACCGTTTCATCACATAATAAATTTTTACCTAGAAAATGCGTTTCATTTTCAATTTGTTCGGACGAAAAGGTAGATCGTATATTTTGATCAGATTTACTAATTTCCAAATCTTTTTGATATACCATATTATAAGATTTACTCTCTCCAGATAATTTCCGTAAGCAATCATTATTTATAGTATCTGCGGCTTTACGAACAGGAAAGAGACGTGTAGGTCTAGTAACTAAGGTGTCAGAAATAGGTTTATTCACCAGAGATTTTAATAATTTATCGGTAGATGTAGTTATTTTCCCCTGGCGTATTTTATTCAACATAGTAATATATTGCGAATCCTTTTGTCGAAATATTTTAATAAGTTGTATTTGATTGGATCTATGAAAAACACTATTCCAGTCGTCACTTTCAAAACAAAATTTTTCAGTATCAGGATCTTCTTCATTTCCAACTGGTGGTAATTGGTAAAAATCGCCACAAAAAACCACCTGAATACCACCAAAAGGTCTAGAGTTTTTTCGTAATATTTTCCCTAAAGAATTAAGTGTATCAAATAATTTCTTTGACATCATACTAATTTCATCGATTACTAAAATACGGGTTGTTCGCCATGCTTGTTTAGAAAAATGGTTACGTAATATTTTTTTAATCAGATTTGGAATAGTATCTTGACCCAGACCAATCCCAGACCATGAATGAAGTGTACGAGCTCTACATCCAATCAATACTGCAGCGCTTCCAGTTAATGCACAAATTTGTATAGGCTTAAAATTATGAACAGCATGATGATATATTTTTTTAATAAGTTCTGATTTACCCGAACCAGCAGGGCCAGTTATAAATAGATTTTCTCCTTGTATAAATTGATTGAACGCAAGCTGTTGTTCATCAGATAATTGCATAATATATTTTCTGATAAACAAATATAGATAATTTTATTTCAATTTTAATATATTCTGTTAGATGAAATTTATAAGAAAAATAAATAACCAAGAACATTTAAATATTATTTATCAAGAATATATATGAATTTTGATTTGAATATTGATAATTATTCCAAACACGAATTAATAGAAATGTTTGAATTACCTCCCCAATATGATAATAATATTTTAGATATGCAAGAAACAAAAATGAAGGAAAAATTAACATTAGCAATAAATAATGGAATGAGCGAAGATATGATTAATAAAACTCTTCAATTTATTATAAAGGCTAAAAATATATTATTAGTAAATACAGGATACCTTCATCCAGATGAAAAATCGAAATCAGATCTAGATATAGTAGAACATGCCTATAATAATAGTTACGCAGTAAAAGATAGTAAATTAACTATTTCCGACGATCATATGATACAAGAACGAGATAAAATACCATATTTATCCTCATATCCTAGTCAATACTTTCCTGGTGTAATAAATCCGCTTAAAAAAAGAGTAAGACATATGAACTTAAATATAGATTCAAAGTTTAGAGATAATTATTATACCACGTCACCTTGTAATTTTACAACATCCATACACCAAAATTTAAATAATGTAGTCAAAATGGAACTAAGTGCGATTGAAATACCCAGTACTTTTTTTGTAATTTCAAAACAATTTGATAATAATTATTTTTTTATTGAATTACCAGATATAAATGCATGTCAGTTGATTGAAATCCCTGAAGGAAATTACGATTATACTGGTCTAGAAACGGCTTTAAATAATGAATTAAGTATTTTAGGCGCTCCCTATTCGAATATAGTATTTCAAATAAATATAACAAATAATACGAATGGCACTGGTCAGATGTTAGTTGGACTAGACCCATCTACTAACCCTACCTTCAATTTTGAACTAGATTTTCAAAAGGATAGATCTGGATTAAATAATTATACTTTACCATTAACTTTAAAATTAGGATGGGTAATGGGATTTCGAAATGGAAAATATATCAATAACCAAAATTATATTTCTGAAGGAATTGTTGATTTAACGGGATCAAGATATCTTTATTTAGTAATAGATGATTATAACACTAGTGTAAATAATAGTTTTTATAGCGTATTCAACGAATCTTTATTAAATAAAAACATATTAGCTCGTATTTCTTTATCAGGAGGATCATTCACGGTTGTTTCACAAAATAATTTGAATATTACAACCACTCCACGTGAATATTTTGGACCAGTCAATTTACAAAATATAAATGTTCAGCTACTAGACACATATGGAAGAATTGTAGATCTAAATAGTATGGACTTTAGTTTCTGTTTAAATTTGACCATTATTTATGATATTTAATCTCTTTAATATATATTATATGAGATCATCAAATACCATTTTTTCGGGTATAACAACATCAGGTAAACAAACGTTTAGACAACCAAAAGAATCAACCAACGCACAAGACTATATTATAAGAAAAAAAAATAAATTATTAAATTGTGATCTAAATTGTAATACTATTCGTAATGCACGTGTAACAAATTATTCACAATTATATGGTAGAAATAATATTACATCGGTACCCAATACTTATAATGTTAAAAGTGTAAAAAACGATTTAGTTTCAGGTCTTTTTACAGAAGTGGATTTGAATAATATTAATATAATATCGTCTGCAGAAACAAATCAATCACCTACTCCTATTTCTATAAATAATATTCCTTATTTAAAATATAAATTAGATCCTAACGGTCGTTTATTCGGTGAAACTCGATGTGGAATAAATAATATCATAAACTATATAGATATCGCATAAAGCTCGTCCCATGTATTATGATGAACATAACTAATAAAATAAAACATAATACCAACCAACCGTTATTATGTTTTATTTGATAACCTTGATAACCTTGATAACCTTGATAACCTTGATAACCTTGATAACCTTGATAACTAGGAACTAATTGATTACCCGATGGATCGTGATCAATAAAGAAATCCCATTCCATATTATCGCTGGATGTATGCGGCGTCAAAAACTTTTGATACATAATTTAATTATAATAATTATAATTTAATTAATTTATATTATAATTATTAAAGTATTTCAATTTTATTTATCGTTTTATATTCATTTTAACCAATAGTCGTTCTGCTTTACGAGCAACCTTTCTATATTTATTACCGCGACTACTAAATTGTCGTGCGCGAATATAGGCCGAATAAACACCTTGTTTACTTATTTTACATGTATTTTTTTTACAAATTGGAAAAGATTTTTTAGCCCCTAAAAAACATTTTTTTCCGCACCTTTTAAGCATCTTAGTTCGTTGTCGCCGATTAGGTTGTTGTTTTTTCCAGCCACGGGTCGCTACTCCTCTACCTTGTTTTCGTGTTTTATTCATATATAAAATACAAATATATAATAATATTATATATGAGTTCGAGTTCATATTTTAGTATAGAAAGTATTGTTTTATTCAAATATAATGATACTACCTATAAAGGTATAATTAATACTATCAATAATAATAATAGTAATATTACATATTCTATAATCACAGAAGAACATGAATTTATAAATATTCCCCATAAGGAAATAAGTTTATATAAAAGTGATGAATCTAGTGAAATAGATAAAGAGGATGATTTGAAAAATCTCTTAACTAAAAAAAATCCAAAAATTGATTTTGATAATAAAATATCAATACATATAGAAGAATTAGAAGATTTCACCAAAAGTAATATTAATTCAGAAGATATAAGCAGTAGCGGAACACCTGAAATTTCTGATTTATCAAATAATATAGTAAATTACAGAAAATATAAAATTAATTCATATAGTTTTAAACAAATTGAGGATGATATAGAAAATAATTACTTCGAAAAAAAACATAGCTATTCGAGCTCATTTGATATTCTAGCAACTTATTTAAGAGGTCAAAAATTAATTTATATGGAATCTAAATCATTTTGTGAAAAAAGACTCAATTATTTAATGATTCCTTCTATTTTTTTATCAACTGCAGCAACTATATTAAGTTCACTATCACGTGATTATATATGGGGGTCATATTTGGTCGCATGTGTAAATGGAATAATTGCGATTTTATTAACAATCGTTTCATATCTAAAATTAGATGCACAATCAGAAGCACATAGTATAACATCATACCAATATGATAAATTACAAACATCTGCAGAATTTCTCTCAGGAAAAACCTTATTATTTTATGAATCAATTGGACCAAATGAAATAGAAAAAATGATGATAGATAAATTAACTGATATAGAAAAAAAGATAGGAGAAATAAAAGACACCAATCAATTTGTAATACCAAAACGAATACGAATTCTATATCCTATTGTTTATAACACAAATGTATTCGTAATTATTAAAAAAATAGAAGATATCAAAAAACGAAAAATAAATAATATTAAAGAAATAAAAAATAAGAATAGTTATCTTAAAACAGTATTAGCGGCGAAACATATAAAAGGTAAAACAGAAGCAGTAAAAAAATTGGAAAATACGATTTCAGAAAATTATAAAATGAAAAATAATCTTATAAAAGAAATATTACTTTTGAAGTCATCTTTCTCGATAATAGATGAAATGTTTATAAAAGAAATGGAAAATGCAGAAATTATCAAGAAGAATTGGTTTCGTAATCGATGGTTATGTAAATTCTGTAGATGTTTTGGAATAAATCAGCAAGTAATAGATCCACGTAGAATGAACGATTTTGTAAATGAATTATTAAATACTTATGAATGCGGAATGGGTAAAGATATATTAGTAATAAAAGATTATCATAGAATACGTGAAGATATTATGAAATCACATGATGACTACGTAAAAAAAACGGATAAAATTTTAAAACATATCATAAACTGTACCTTAGAAATAAATAAAAAAATTAATAGTAGAGTAAATGATACGACCTATTATGGTACTGAACCTCATGGAGAAAATCATAATTATAGAGATAGTTTTAATTTATTACAAACAAATTCACATCTATTAAGAAATAATACTCCATACTTGAATATATATCCTTTTAATAAACCAAACTCCAATATAACGAAAAAACTTGACAATATGGAAATTGTCGCAAATTTATCTGAATCGTCGAATGAAGAAATGGATATAAATGTATGTAATGATAATCGGAGTGTACAAGATAATCACAGTGTAGACGATAATATAGAATTATATCATATTAATAATAACGACTATCCTCGCTAACCTTTTTTTCTTTTATTCTTTTTATATTTTCTTTTGATGGAGTGTTTATAGCTACGAGTTTTCCTTTTTCGAGTTTTCCTTTTTCGAGTTATATTACGACCTCCACTAGTGTTGGTCGGTCTTGGAGGAGGCCTAGGGGGTATTGGAGGAGGAGGCCTAGGGGGTATTGGAGGAGGAGGCCTAGGGGGTCTTGGAGGAGGAGGAGGCCTAGGGGGTCTTGGAGGAGGAGGCCTAGGGGGTCTTGGAGGAGGATCTGATGAATTTGTAATCGCTGGAAGATTATTTAGAGGAGGAGGCGGCAGTAATCGATTATCATTTTCGTTCGTTATAGTTCTTACAGGATCGTTTTTTTTTATATAAAATCCGTTGACAAATTCAAAATGATCTGATAACGATGGAATATTACTCATTACCATTTGAATATTTCTATTCCGAACTAACTTTGGGTCTCCGCAATTTATAGCACTTAATACCATAACTCCATTATCACATAATAATTCACGAATAAGGTCATATTTCATAAACATAAATGGACATGTTTGTAAGATAATAATAGAATAGTAATTTTTATGTGTATTAAGAAAGTCTAAAAACTCAGGACTATTTTCTACGCGTATATCAAAATCTACGGTACCTATAATATTAGATTGAGATATAGATGACATATATTCTACACTATAATCATTACCATGTAAATAACTAGTTAAAAAAGTTTCGATTTTAGGTATAATCTCATTTTCTACTGATAAATGTTGATAATTACTACATTTACCCGTCTTCCTTTGACATAATACAAGTACTTTTACAGACATTCCTATATATAGTAAATATTAAATGATTAATTATAATGATAAATGATAATTAAACACCATATAATTCCGACTTGCTGGATTTGAACCAGCGACCGATTGATAACCTACAATAAACCACTACAGTCAATCGCTCTACCCCTGAGCTAAAGTCGGTAGTTAAAACAACCGTATCTAAATACCGACTTTACCAATTTAATTACTTTTAAGTATTTAAGTCATTTAGGATTTATATTTACTATCGTTTACTGAATTTAAATAAATGATTTTCATATCCTCCATTTCGCGGGCGTATGGGTCCTAATTCACTTGTAAATGATAATTGTTTAGACTTAATATGAGCAACACGTTTTTTTTGATATAAAGCCATTATTCGTTCTTCTATTAATTGCTTTTTTAATTCTTGTTGAGTTAAAGGACGTCTTGGTACTATATCGTCTGCTATATCCTTATATCCTTTAAAATACTTATTATAAATGGCACTATTTTTCAAGCCTGGATCTATCCTTTTATCTATCGTCACTTTTTTATTTTGTGAAGACGGTGGACGAAATTGAGCAGGCCGAAAACCATTCGATTCACGCGATTCATGATTGCCAGAGGTTGGTTGTATATTACCAGATGATGGTTGTATATTATTCGAATTTGAATTGAAAAAATCTCCTGAGTTTATATTTTTACTAGACATTTTTTTTAAGACCCCATCCGACGAAACAACTAAATTCAAAGATGATAATATATCATCATATGTCATAGTTTTTTTTTCTACAGTTGTATGAATAGGTGTTTCCCAATAATTCCCAAAAGAACCGGGTTGTTGAATATTATCTTGAGATTGATCATTTGTTATTTTAGTTGACGATGGAATATCTTGGTAAACAAATTCCAAAACCATTTAAATTATTGTTTATATAAAAAATAAATTAAATGAATTAAAATATTTTCTTTTATATATGGACACACATATTAGTCAAAAAGGAATGGCTCAGACTGTAGTTATTGATAATAATAAAAAAAATATTAATTCTACTAAATGGAATGCTAAATACGATGGAGAAACCGCAAATATTTTAGTAAATACAAACACAAATGGACATAAATCAAAATATTTAATTGAACTAGATAATAATGATATTGCAGATTTGTTTTCAGTTCCTAGCGTGAATGAACCGTTAGATATACGACTTAAGAATGATTATACCAATCCAAGAAAACATAAACATTCTATTCCATCCACACCATATATGATTGAAATGGATAACCAAAGTTTAAAACCAACAAAAATGAACGATACATTTTATACACATGTTTCAAGTCCTTCTTATGGAGAACAATTCTTAATTCCAGTTCCAATCAATAATCCTAAAACTAGAAAACATAAAAAACATAAAAAACATAGAACATATCATATTAAAAAATATCATAAATATACCCCAAGACGACATTCTACCCCAAGACGACATTCTACCCCAAGACGACATTCTACCCCAAGACGACATTCTACCCCAAGACGACATTCTACCCCAAGACGAAAATATCGCCGATCAAAATCAAAATCATCTAGTTCAACAAAAAGACGCCGAAGAAGTTATTAATATTAATAGTTAGTTATTGATTTTTAAAAAATCTTTTAATATATCACTATCGTATTCGGAATAACTACGGGTTCTTTTACGTGTTCCATCATAGCATAAATAATTTCGATAATAACTTGAAGAAAATAATAATTTATTTTTATAATTATCAAAAACAGATTCAATATTAATACCCCTTTTTCTTTTTAATTTATAAATAAATTGCCATAATTCAAATTGAAGAGAGTTATAATCATTATCATGACTAGCTATAAATGTATATAGTTTATGATTTCGTTGATATTTATTTATATTATCAAACTCATAATCTTCATAATATCTAATCTTAAAATTAGTAAGTATGTTTTTAAAAAATTGCTCAATTAGATAAGGAGAATGGTTATTCAAATTGATAGAAACATCAATACTAATATTCATCTATATATATAGTATATTTTGTAAAACACAGTTATTTTTAATTTTATATAAAATACTTAATTATATATTAAATATTTTATATTAATCTAACTTAATTATAAATGTCTTTTCGAAAGTATGGAGGTACAAATTTTAAAGCCAAAAATAACTATGTAAATAATAATTACCAAAATTCTACTTCTTTAAATACAAGTGATGGAATAGGTAAAAATAATACAATTATCAATTATTATAGTGATATAAGCGGAAATATAAAAACGACCGGAGATATAGATATAGATGGGGGTGATTTAATCGTTTCGGGAAAAGTAACCAATCCAGTAATCGATAGCAATGGAAATATCATCAGTGGAGTATGGAAAGGAGGTAATATTAAAGCAATTGGAGGAAATATTGAAGTAAAAGAAATAATAACATTATATGATGGTGAAACTCATGGCGGAAGTTTAAGTGTGCAAAAAACAATCACCTCAGATAAAGCATATGTAACAAATCCCAATACAATTTCAGGAGTAGGGACTGATCCATTCTCTGTAATGCCCAAACAATATATTGATAATGTTTCTGCTGGAAACACATTTTTTCCTCAATCATTATGCGCAGTTGCGGGTCCTTATTCGCCTTCTGGAGGTACTAGTTCTGTTACAAATCTTAATGTAAATGGGGTAGCCCAAGAGTGGTACAATTGGGCAAGTACATCATTTGATCCTATTACGGGAATATCTGGTACATTTGATGACTTATTCACTATTGATGGTCAACCAATTCAAAAAAATAGTAATATATTAATTACAAATTTTGGTACTTTATCAAATTCAGGAACAGCTTCGAATTATCCGGCCGCGTATAGTAGCGGCGGTACATTAACATATAATTTGAATACAGGTATTTATAATGTGAAGGAAAATGATAGTAGTAAGTATTACTTTGAAAGAATAACTAATATGGCATATGATACGAAATTAATTAATGCAACAAACGCTGTTTTATCTGGAAATGAATGGGAAGGTACTATATTTAAACAGACAACTTCCCCTGATCCTCCTACAAATGGAACGATGGCAATAATAGGAATCAATCCATGGTTATTTGTTTCATATCAGTCATCGAGTTTTGAAACTAACCAGGGTCTTTATAGAACGATAGGAAATACTGGAACTAAAATATATTTAAATATAGACCCTAAACAAGATTTTTTAAATTATTTGGATAGTGATATGACATATATTCCTCCTTATGGTATAGGTACAAATGGTACAACCTCTATAGACACCAATTTTTATCCGTCAGGAATTTTGAGAATTGGCGGAAACACCGGTGGAACTAATAACGATGGTACTATTACAATTGGTACTTATCAAGGATCGCAAAATGATGCATATATCAGTGTACGAGGTAACTTTGATTCATCCGGTGTTTTAGATAGTATTGGAAATTTCGCCATAGATGATTTAAATCGAAATATTAAAATAGGTTCTAATATTACCTTTGCAGGTACCAATAGTATAACATTAGGTCATGATGTGACTGTAAGTGAAAGTAACACGATTCAACTAGGGGATAATCAGATAGAGTTTTTAAAATGTAGCGGAACGTTAAAATGTGGCGGAGATGGAAGTTTTGGTGGAGCCCTGACTATTACTGAGGGGTTGAATTTAGCGGGGGGTATAACAACAAGCGGTACAGTAAGTATAACAAATACTACAAATTCTTCGAGTACAACAACTGGTGCATTAAAAGTAACGGGCGGGGTAGGTATTGGTGGGAATGTTAATACTGGCGGTGATTTAACAACAACTGGTATAGTAAGTATAACAAATGCTACAAATTCTACGAGTACAACAACTGG
>Ga0209137_1000128_pt1 | contig 83786 bp, 57 predicted proteins | sample SaaInl5LU_22_DNA_FD_184642 | JGI IMG/M metagenome (GOLD analysis project Ga0209137, IMG submission 184642) | Marine microbial communities from expanding oxygen minimum zones in the Saanich Inlet - ESP_105LU_22_DNA (SPAdes) (version 2) | ecosystem: Environmental > Aquatic > Marine > Intertidal... | reverse complement strand
TCACGGGTCATTGCTCTTGGCTGCAAACCACCATCTATCCAGCTCATACATTGTCCTACCACTTGATTTCTCCAAGCTTTTGGATCGTGTTGTTGAACTCCGTCTAATTTTCCTTCTTTAATCCAAGTTTTTAACCAGTCTTCTGCTCTTTCCATTGGCAAAAACCAATGAGAAGTTTCTCTTAGTTCTGGTTTATTACCCGATAAGGTAGATTTTGGGTTAATTAATTCTGTAGGAGAAAGCGCAGAACCACATTTCTCACATTGATCGCCGTAGGCATTGTCGTAATTACAATTCGGACATTCACCCGTAATATATCTATCCGCTAAAAATTGATTGTATTCAGTATCATAATACTGTTCGCTTACTTTTTCAATAAACTTACCTGTATCATTTAATTTTTTAAAGAAATCTTGTGCTATTTCTTTATGAATTTCTGATGTTGTGCGATGAAAAATATCAAAATTTATGTTGAAGTTCTTAAATGAGTCTCCAATTATTTTGTTGTATTTATCTACAATCTCTTGCGGGTTAATTCCTTCTTTTTTTGCTCTTAAAGTTATTGCAGCGCCGTGCTCATCGCTTCCGCAAATGAAGGCAGCGTCATGACCATTCATTTTTAAGAAACGTGTAAAAATATCTGCGGGTAAGTAAACACCTGCAACGTGCCCTAAATGAAGTGGTCCGTTTGCGTACGGTAATGCAGCCGTAATTGTGTATTTTGCTTTGCTCATTTATCCAATTTTATACAAAACTAGTGATAAGTGATAAGTGTGCAGTAATAACTAAGGTGTTTTTACAGTTTATTTCGTTAGTTTCTTGTTTTTCCGGGCAAAAGGGTAAAAAAAGCACCTGTAAACTACGCGTGCTAAATTTTCTAATCCGTTATATGCCGATCTAAAAACACTACTCCACTTCTAATCGATATTCTTTACCTTTAACAGTTGCAGGAATACCTTCTACCAACCATCTCGGTGCTGGTTTATCTAATAAATAATGGTCAAAAAACTGACGCATTCTTATGCTTAAGTCAATTCTATTAGCATTGTCATACAGGTTGTGTTTATCGCCATTATAATTTAACATCCAAACGGGTTTTCCTAGCCTTTTCATGCCAACAAACATTTCTATACCTTGATACCATGGAACGGCTCCATCTCCATCATTATGCATAATTAAAAGAGGAGTTTCTATTTTCGGCACTCCAAAAATTGGAGAATTTTCTACGTATAGTTCTGGTGCTTCCCAAATAGTTTTACCAATTCTAGATTGTGTTTTTTCGTATTGAAACTGTCTGTTTAAACCAGAACCCCAACGAATTCCGCCATAGGCAGAAAACATATTACTCACTGGCGCACCGGCCATCGCAGCAGCATATCTATTAGTCATTGTAATTAATTGCGCAGTTTGGTAACCACCCCAAGATTGACCTTGTAAGCCCATTTTTGTAGAATCTATATTTGAATACAGTTCCAACATTTTATCCGTTCCACTCATAATGCAGTCATACGCACTTTGCGCAGGAGAACCCTCTTTATATCTTACGTCTGGATAGAAAACAATGTAGCCTCCAGAAGCATACTCTGTTCCATAAATAATAGAAGCAGTAGGCTTTGGATAGTAGTGATTATTCAATTCATCGCTATACAACTCGTAATAATAAATAAGCAATGGATATTTTTTATTTGGGTCATAGTTTTCTGGTTTGTAAACTAATCCACTTAGAGAATCTCCTGCATAAGATGTCCAAGAAACTTGCTTTACAGTAGCCCAATTATATTCTTCTTGTTGTGGGTTAGCATCTGACACCCGGGTTGGATCTATAAAATCAGTATTTGTCAAATGTACATTCGGATAGTCTTTTACATTGCTTTGTTTAAAGATTACAGCGTCCGATTTCTTTGCTTTTTTGATTCCATAAATACTATGGTTTGTTCTATACACATCAGATAAATCATAATGGTTTACGTGGTTATGCATGTGGTGAACACTTTCTTCTTTGGTAGTCTTGTCAAAACCTTTAATGTAGGCATTGTCCATTGTTATAAAAGTACTATCTCGCTCCCAAACTTTTAGCCTGTACTCTATATTATTCTCTTTGCCTTCTTCATTCGTAAGCGAAGAAAGTGTATTTCGTTCTAAATTATACTCCCAAACATCAAATTTAGAGTGTAAAACAAATCCTTTTTCTTCTTTAGTAAAACCAACATATCCGATAGGACCAGCGTTATGAGGCATTCCATTTACATCGTCTAACCACTCTTCATTTCTTAAACAAGAAATACAGTTAATGGCATTGGTTTCCGTATTCTTTACTAAAATTTTAGCTTCTTCTTGATCGAAATAAACAAAATATTTACCCGATGGAGATAAAGTAGCTCTGTAACCTATTTCTTTACCAATCAGCTCTTTTCTTCCTGTTTCTAGTTCTACTTTATAATAATCTACGGGCCAAGGATAGTTCCAGTTATAACTCGCTTGATAAGGGTTATCTGAAATACCAATGGCAATATTAGCATTGCTGTGATCTAAAGGGTAAACTGCTAATGTGTCGTCCTCTAAAATGGTTATATTACTAGGGTTTTGAGCATCTACAAAAGAAAGCCAAGTAGCTTTCTCGTCTCTAGATTTTTCTAATAATTGCTGAGGTTGTAAACGTTTATCTTGGTAATGCCATAAATCTAATGTTGCTTTTTCTTTATCTAATAAAGTATCTTCTGGTTCTTGTGTTGGGATATCTGCAATACCGAAAAAGAGTTTTTCTCCGTTTCTAGAATAGTAAGGTGATGAGTAATTGGAAACTGTTTTATTTACTCCATTTACTGTGTTTGTATCAATCAATTTTGCGAAATTCTTCGTTTGTAAATTCCATTGATATAAATTAAAAATCTTATTTTCTTCAACCGTATCATTACTTGCCAATACAGCCAATTTATTTCCGTTGTAATCAAAATTATACTTTCCTAAAGCCGTAAACCTCTCATCTACTTCATACTTTTCTCCTGTATTTAAATGGTACGCATGCAAATAAATTGTGTCTGCATCATATTCTTTGTGTTGAGAATAGAATAAATAGTCTCCATTTCTACCAAATTCAAACTCTATAACGTCAGAGAAATCAATTCTTTTATTAGTAACAGGATTAATTAAGATTAGTTGATTTCCGTTAGATGAATATTCTTCTGGTTGGTTTTTCTTTCTTCTGAAAAAACATTTTTTCTTTTTAATTTCCGCTTTAGGATTATCATATGATAAGATAGCCACCCAATCGGAAGTTTCGTTCACACTGTAGCTTTTAACCTTCTCAAATTTCTGGATAGAATCATTTTCCAAACTAATGATAAAAAGTGAATCTTTCACCCATTCTTTTTTAGGTTTTTTCTCTAACTCTAAAGTTCTTAGTGTATCGTAACCAGGAGTTATTTTAGCTACAATAAAATTATCATTAGCACCAAATGTAAAACTCTTTACTCTAGAAATAGTATCAAATTTCAATACTTTAGTACTAAAGTAAACACCAAATCCATCTCCTAAATGTGGTTTTATTATATATGCGCCATAATTTCCATAGTTAGAAATTTTTGATTGAGGTATTGATTTCCAAAGGTTGTAGGCTTCGTGATTTATCTCTTTCTTTTGACCGAAAGTGACAGCGCATATAACTAAGGCGCATAAGAGCATAGTGTTTTTCATCCAGTAAATTTTAGCAATAAGGTAAAGTTAGCAATCTCTATTAAATAAAAAAGGGAGCTATTAAAACAGCTCCCTTTTTTGTATGTGTTAGAAATAATTATTTCTGAATAATCATTCTTTTTGTAGCAGATTTATTTCCTGCAATCATAGTGTAAGTATAGGCTCCGGCAGCTAATTCAGCAGCAGAAATCTCTAAAGATTGTGTTCCTGCGTTTAAGTTACCTAAGTTATAAGACTTTACTAACTGTCCTGATAAGTTTCTGATTTCAAAAGAAACCTCAGAAGCTTCTTGTAATTCAAATGTAATTGTTGAATTAGCAGAGAATGGGTTAGGTGCATTTTGACCTAAACCAGCAGCTAAAGATGCATCTTCGTCAATTCCAACTCCACCCATGTATAATCTTACAATTGGAGTACCAGTTGTAAAGAAGTTTGTTCCTTGTGCAGGATCAGACATTGTCGGATAGAAAATTAAAGATAACTGATCTGGAGAATCTCCAGCAGTAGCATAATAGAACTCGTCTGTACAACCAACAGCTGCAAAGTATGTAGTTCCTGCAATTAAATCAAAACCACCTTGTACAGGAATAGAAACAATCTCTCCAAGATCTGCTTGTGTTACTGTATACGCATCAGTTACTGCTTGAGCAACAAAAGATCCATCAAACAAGTATAAAATACCGTAAATTTCTTTTCCAACGTTAGCAGGATCGTTAGCAACACCAATTTGCATTGCACCTAAAACGTCATCTGTGTAAACATCATAGTAAGAACCAGCCTCGTAACCGAAGTTTCCGCTGCCATCTTCTCCACCACCGTCACCATCGATAGTTCCTTCATCTCTTGCATAAATGTTTCCTCCTACTTCAATTGTTGCAATAGGTGCAAATACGTTATTTCCAGGGATATCATCAACTTCATTCAGTACAACATCTCTAGATAATGTGTAGGTTCCTGCACCTGCTGGAGTAAAAGTTACAAATAAACTATCTGTAGCTCCAACTGCTAGAGTTGTAGGAGTTGTAGATTCTTCGACTGTTCCTGCATTTGATAATTCTAAAGAAACACCTGTTAAATCTTGACCACCATTATTTGCTACGTTTACAGAAAAATCTATAGGAGCAATCTGGTTAGTTGGGATTTGGAAGTACTGAACATCAGCAGTTCCCCAGTAAATTTGACTGTAAGAAATATCGAAATCAGGTAATGTACTTAAAACAACGTCATCGATGTTCCATCCGTACATAATTCCGTTTGTTGCGCTCGTTGTTACAGAAAAACGTATCCAAACAGTTGCTGGATTTGCTGCAATTTCGTCAGAAATATTTACAGTAATCGTTTCAGGGTTTGCGTAAGGAGCTCCACCCGAGGCAGTTAATGCTTGGCGTTCGTCGTTATCATAAACAGTTGTGAAAATTGCACCGTCTGTACTTACCTGTACTTCTTGTAAATCTGTAAATTTAGCTCCATTTTGCATCCAAGACAAAGCTGCTGTATTTCCTCCACTTAACGCTGCAATATCAATAGATGTTGCTGTTGTCATCGTGTAAATAGCTCCTGGTATAGCAGTAGATGGTGCTTGTGTTGGATCTCCGTTAGAAACCTCTGCGTAATTACCTCCTGAGATAGAGTTAATCGCACCTGCTGAATTAGTTGCCCAAGTGTCAACAGTTGCATCAATATTCCATCCAAAGTTACTTGCAGTTTGACCTTGGTTATCAAAAGTCCAATCTGCTGGAGTATCAAAATTATCTGTCCAGAATGGTGTTCCTAGTGCCTTAGGTGCCAAAGTATTGTTATCCAAATCTGCTGGATGTCTTGGCATAGTAAATAGCTCTTGTGCTGAAACACTTGTAATACCAAGTGCTATAGCAAGCATGCTTAAGTAAACTTTTTTCATAATTCGTTATTCTTCTATTAATTCAACCTTAAAAATAAATTAAAATAGAAGGAGAAGCTATTATTTGCTTACTTTTTTTTAATAAAATTATTTAAACGGAAAATAACAAGTACATAAATAAGTAGGCTTAACGACTATTATTTACAAAACTGGGACGCAAAATTACGTGCTTCCTGATCTACTTCTACATAGTTTTGATAATTTGGTTCAATCACGTTATCAAGTCCTTCCATGGTTTTTTGATTGATTTCTGCTATTTCTAAAAACTTAATTTTTTCTTCTAGAAAGGCTTGTACCGCTATTTCGTTAGCAGCATTCAATGCACAAGCAGCCGTTCCCATCCTGTCCATAGCTTGATATGCCAAATCTAAATTCTTAAATAACATTCTATCCGCTCTTTCAAAAGTAAGGTTTGGGTAGTCCATGAAATTAAATCGCGGAAAATCTGTTTTTAATCTTTTGGGATAAGTTAAAGCATACTGAATCGGTAACTTCATATCTGGCAACCCCATTTGAGCTTTCATACTTCCATCTTCGAACTGCACTAAACTATGTACAATACTTTGCGGATGTACAATTGTATCTATCTGGTCTGGTCTTAAATTAAACAACCATTTGGCTTCTATTACTTCTAGTCCTTTATTCATTAACGAAGCAGAATCAATCGTAATCTTAGCTCCCATTTCCCAATTCGGGTGCTTTAAGGCTTGTGCTTTGGTTACTTTTTGAAGTTGCTCATACGTAAATCCTCTAAATGGACCTCCGCTGGCAGTTAAATATATCTTTTCAATAGGATTGTCAAAGTCTCCAACTAAACATTGGAAGATTGCGCTATGCTCAGAATCTACAGGATAAATATTTACCCCTTTCTCTTTTGCGCGTTGCGTAACTAATTCTCCTGCTACAACCAACGTTTCTTTATTAGCTAAAGCAATGGTTTTTCCTGCATCTATGGCTGCCAACGTTGGTTTTAAGCCAGCATATCCAACCAAAGCTGTTAATACAGTATGTACTTCTGTCATTTCTACTACTTGAGCAAGTGAATCTGCTCCTGCATAGACATGAATATTTAATTCCCAAAGTACATCTTTTACCTTTTTGTAGTGTGTTTCATCAACAATTACAACGGCGTTGGGCTTATATTTTTTTGCTTGTTCAATTAAAAGGTCTGCGTTTCTATTTGCGGTAATAACTTGTAATTCAAATTGGTCTGGATAGGATTCTATCACCTCTAATGCTTGCGTACCAATGGATCCTGTAGATCCCAGAATAGCAATTCCTTTTTTAGAACTCATCTTACTTTATTTTGTGAAAGCTTTATCCATTGCTCTGCAGAACTTTTCTGCTGCATCTGTTAAAATTTCCATAGTGTGTGCTGTAGAAATAAAACCTACTTCGTAGCCAGACGGCCCTATATAAATTCCTTCTTCTAATAACGCTGCGAATAAATCTTTAAATGAAGTCATATCTCCATCAATCTCATCTGCTCTTCTAATCGCTAATTTATCGCTAAATGCCAACCAAAAAACAGAACCAATTGTAAAGACTTCAAATAAATACCCTTTTTGTTTTGCATGAGCGTTTAACGTATTAACAAAGAATTTTGTTCTTTTTTCTTGATCTTCGTAGAAACCTTCTTTTGCACATTCAGATAATTGTGCAATTCCAGCTGCCATTGCAACGGGATTTCCACTTAATGTACCCGCCTGATAAACAGGTCCCTCTGGAGAAACGCATTTCATTATTTCTGCTTTTGCACCGTAGGCACCTACGGGTAAACCTCCTCCAATTATTTTTCCGTACGAAATAATATCTGGTGCAATATCATAATATTCCGCTGCACCAGAAAAAGCAACTCTAAATCCAGAAATAACTTCATCAAAAAACAGTAAAATATTGTATTCCGTGCACATTTCTCTTAAAGCTGTAAGAAACGCTTTATCTTGCAGCAACAACCCATTATTTGCCGGTATAGGTTCAATTATAACACAGGCAATATCGTGTGCATATTCTTCAAAACACTGTTTTAATGCATCCAAATCATTCAAAGGCAACACCAATGTTTCTCCTGCAAAGCTTTCTGGTACTCCTGCAGATGTAGATTCTCCAAACGTAACCAGCCCAGAACCGGCTTTAACTAATAGAGAATCAACGTGTCCATGATAACACCCTTCAAATTTTACTACTTTGTTTTTCCCAGAGTAACCTCTAGCCAATCTCAACCCAGACATTACGGCTTCTGTTCCAGAACTACAAAATCTAATTTTATCAATAAACTTATTGCGCGATAGAATTAAATCACCTAAAATATTTTCTAATCGTGTGGGCGTTCCGAAACTGGATCCGTTTTGTAAATTAGCAACTATACTTTTATATACTTGTGGGTGATTGTGCCCTAAGATAAGCGGACCCCAAGAACAACAAAAGTCTGTAAATTCATTGTCATCTTCATCCCAAATTTTGGCGCCGTCGCCTTTTTTCATAAAAAGTGGAGCTCCTTCTACAGATTTAAATGCTCTAACAGGAGAGTTTACACCTCCGGGAAAATATTTTTTTGCTGATTCAAATAAACCTTCTGATTTTGACCTTTTCATTTACCTTGCTTTTTGTTGTTGTCAAAGTTAGTACTTAAACCCAAAATTTTAAGGATTTGAAAGATAATTCTGTGATATTTGGATTGAAAATATACTTGTTTAACGATTTGTATATTGATTTTAAATTAAGTTCTTTCTGGCTATTTTCATGGTTGAATTTTAATTAAAACAGTTTTTCTAATTATCTTGCCATCTTTAGAATCGAATTAGACATGCAAGCATATAAAAACGAACTTTCTTTTGCTAAAGAAAAAGACAGTCAAGATCCACTAAAGCTATATCGGGAGAAATTTTACCTTCCCACATTCACAGAAAATGTAGTTTATTTTACAGGGAACTCTTTAGGACTGCAACCTAAATCTGTGCAATCTTATATCCAAGAAGAATTAAATGCTTGGGCAAAGTACGGAGTTGAAGGTCATTTTTTAGCAGAAAAGCCTTGGTTTGAATACCATGAATTTTTAACTGAGAAAGCTGCCAATGTAGTAGGAGCTCTGCCAAAAGAAGTTGTGGTTACACACTCCTTAACTACCAATTTGCATTTACTTATGGTAAGTTTTTACAAGCCAGAGGGTAAAAGAACTAAAATCTTATGCGAAGCAAAAGCATTTCCGTCTGACCAATACGCATTAGAATCTCAGGTTAAATTTCATGGTTTAGACCCAAAAACAGATATAGTTGAAATCGCTCCAAGAGAAGGTGAACATCTAATTAATGAAGAAGACATTTACGCCAAAATTGAAGAATTAGGTGATGAGCTTGCTTTAGTTATGATTGGTGGAGTAAATTATTATTCTGGTCAGTTATTTGACATGAAAACCATAACAGAAAAAGCACATGCCGTTGGAGCTATAGCCGGGTTTGATTTAGCCCATGCAGCCGGAAATATTCATTTAAAACTACATGATTGGGGAGTTGATTTTGCTGCTTGGTGTACGTATAAATACATGAACTCTTCACCAGGTGGTGTTTCCGGAATGTTTGTACACGAAAGACACGAATACAAACCCGAACTTCCTAGATTTGCTGGTTGGTGGGGTTACGATAAAGAAACACGTTTTTTAATGGAGCCTGGATTTAACCCTATGAAAGGTGCAGAAGGTTGGCAATTAAGTAATGCACCTGTTCTTGGAATGGCTGCTCACTTGGCTTCTTTAGACTTATTTGAAGAAGTTGGAATGGAAAGCTTATGTGCTAAACGTGACGACTTAACGGCTTACTTAGAGTTTATTATCCACGATGTTTCCGAAAGAAATAAAAACGCTACGTTCGAAATCATAACGCCTAAAGACAAAACAAAGCGCGGTGCACAATTGTCTATATTAGCACATGGACAAGGAAAAGCGCTTTTCGATGCAATGACAGAAAAAGGTGTAATTGCTGATTGGCGAGAACCAAACGTAATTCGTGTTGCTCCTGCTCCATTTTATAACTCTTTTGAAGATGTATATCGCTTTGGTAAAATATTAGAAGAAAGTATACAGTAATGGAACTCCAAACATTAATTCATAATCGCTTTTCTGGTGCTATCAATAACGAAGCAGAGTATATTGAATTAATCATGCAAGCGATTACCGTTTTGGTTCTTGGAATTGTAATGTGGAGGTTAATGATGCTTTGGCACAAAAGAAAACAAAACAGTAGAAAAGACAGCGAAATTACACGTGCAAGATATAGCAACAAGTGGAAGGGCTAATTGAAAGGGCTTTTAATTGAAACTCGAAATTGAACAACCAGCAGAATGGTTGAAAATAGATATTAAATGAAAAAAATAGGAATAGTAGGAGCAGGACTTGTAGGCAGTTTACAAGCAATTTTAATGGCAAAAAAAGGCTATCAAGTTGATGTATTTGAACGCAGGCCTGATTTGCGAAAAGCTAATTTAGTAGGTGGTAGATCTATAAACCTTTCGCTTTCTGATAGAGGATTTAAAGCACTAGAATTAGCAGGTATTGCAAATGAAATCAAAGAGATGGCCATACCAATGTACGGAAGAAAAATGCACGACATTGAAGGCAACCTTACTTATATGCCTTACGGAAAAGAAGACCAAGCAATTTATTCTGTTTCTAGAGGTGGTTTAAACCAAAGGTTAATGAACCTAGCTTCAGAATATGACAATATAACCTATCGTTTTAATGAAAAATGTGAAGACATTGATCTGAAATCGAACACCTTAAAGTTTAAAAATACAGAAACCAAAGAAAGAAACGAATTCAATTACAATCAAATTTTTGGTACAGATGGTGCATTTTCTGCGGTTAGAACACGTTTACAAAAAACACCTATGTTCAACTACTCGCAAGACTATCTTTCGCACGGATACAAAGAATTAGAAATTCCTGCAAACCCAGATGGCACGCATAAAATGGACAAAAACTGTTTGCACATTTGGCCTAGAGGAGAATTTATGATGATAGCGCTGCCTAACTTAGATGGTAGTTTTACTTGTACGTTGTTTTTTCCTATGGAGGGACCAACGTCTTTCGCTTCTATTCAGACCAAAGACGACGTTGCTGATTTCTTTGAAAAAACATTCCCAGACTCTATTGCTTTAATGCCAGATTTATTAACCGATTATTTTGACAACCCAACATCAACACTAGTTACCGTTCGTTGCTTTCCATGGAATTATGAAGATAAAGTGCTGCTAATGGGAGATGCATCACACGCAATCGTACCTTTTTACGGACAAGGAATGAATTCTGGATTTGAAGACTGCAGCGTTTTTAACGACTTATACGAACGCACAAATGCAAATTGGGATGTATTGTTTGAAGAGTTTAGTAAACTAAGAAAACCTGACGGCGATGCAATTGCAAATTTAGCATTGTATAATTATATAGAAATGAGAGATCTATCTGGAGATCCTGATTTCTTACTCAGAAAAAAAATTGAGAAAAAGTTTAGTACCCTGTACCCAAATAAATGGATGCCGTTATACAGTCAAGTTACCTTTAGTCACATCCGTTACAGCGATGCCCTAAATAAAGGAAATGAACAACGTGCAATAATGGACAAAATAATGAGTATGGATAATATTTACGACCGTTGGGATGACCAAGAAGTAATTGAACAATTATTAACTTATGTAGGATGAAAATTTGGATAATTTCTCTTGTAACGCTTAGTTTTCTTTTCACCAGCTTTGAGGGCTATACACAAATGTACAAGCCTAAAAAGAAAAGAAAACAGTTTTATGGTAATCAACGATTACAACAACCGTTGTATAGATGGGTAACCGGACCTAATTCTAGGCATGGAGTTCAAATCCAATTTGGGCCAACCTATCTATTTACCAACACTGGAGAATCCACAATTCAAACCACAAACGAAACCCGACCAGTAGATTATACCTTAAACCCAACCGGAAATTTAGGTGTGTTTGCAGAGGTTGGTATGGTGCATATTACAAAACGACCAAGAAAATTTCCGCAATATTATGATTGGGGAATTGGATATAAACAGTTTGGCGGAAAACAAACTTCTACCGTAGAGTATACAGACAACGGCGGAACAATCGAAGAAGGAAACGGAAGTTTTTCGAATGGATATGCATATGGTAGATTTGGAATGCACAGTGTTTTTCAATTAAACCCACGTACTTTTTTGGATAACGCAATTGGGGTAAACTTAGATTATCAAATTGCAGGCGGAAACCAAGAATATAACGGAATTGTTATTGATAATGCAGATATTTCACCGTTCTTTCAAAAGAATCTTGTAGCTCAAATTAATTATGATTTTGGTTTTGGTTTTAAACCAAGAGAAGGCTTTTTTGTGATTCCTGGTTTTAGAATACCTGTTTTTGAAGTATACGAGTTTAGAAGTGGAAACCCAACTATGGAATGGTTTTCTTCTAAATATATGCCGGCTATGTTCAAACTTAAGTTAGTTTGGCTATTTAAGAAAGATCCAAATAGGTGTCCGGCCATAGAAACAAATGACGCAGAAAAGAAAAAGAATGATGCGTTTAGGAATGGTCAATAATAAGTTTGAATAAAACTATAATTGGATTACTCAAAAACTGGTACATCATCTTGTGCTACGAACTTATTTTTGCCTGCAGTAAAGCCTATCATTAATTCATGGCCTCCAAAGTTACCTCCTCTTAATTCTGAGAGGTTAAAGTCATAACTATACGCAATTTTTAAATTGTCTTGAATATTTACTTTAAAAATACCAATTAAGGCATCTGTGTTTCTATATCCTAACCCTAGTAAAAACTTATTCTGAAAATCAAATAAGGCTTGTGCTTCAATATTAAACGGTGCATTTGGACCCAAACGCAGCATTACTTTAGGTAAAAATGTAATGTCTTTATCATTTGTATACTTAATACCTCCAGTTAAAGTTCCGTGTAATAAAAATCTGCCATCATACCCAATTTCTGTCCATTTACTTCGTGTAAGTTGATCCAAGTTCGCTCCAACATAAAAAAAAGATGTTGCATACCAGGCTCCAAAAGATATATTTGGAAATAAAAACTCCGAGACATTAGTTGCAATAGCAATATCTGGATCTATAGTACTTGCATTTGTTTGATCAAATCCGATTTGTTGTGCGCCAACCGCCGTTCCAAAACTTAAAGTTTCATCTTTACTAAGTGGTATGTGAAAAGCATACGTTGCATGTACACTAAAGTTAGTAAACCCGCCAAATACATCTCTTTGCACTTTTCCTCCAACACCGTGATAGGGCGCCAAGTATCCTGCTTTTCTGTTTTTAATTTCGCTATGAGCAGAAAGATATCCTGTTTGCGGAGCTCGATCTATCCCTGCGTACTGAAAACGATATCCCGTTTTAAAATCAAACGCTTTTTTTATTCCTGTAACCGCAGGGTTAACTAAATAACTGTTTTGCGACCACAAACTAAATTGCGGAACTTGCTGCGCAGAAGAAAATTGGCAACTCAAAATTCCTAATATGAAGAGCAAACAATACCTCATCTTATTATTGATACATACCCTTTAAATGGTTCTGGAAATTCATCTACCCTCAAATCAATCACATAGAAATAAGAAGAAGAAGCAAGTGGTTTTCCTTTATTCGTGCCATCCCAACGTTTGTTTAAACTATAACCTGTTGTTTTAAAAACTTCTTGTCCCCATCTATTAAAAACTTGTACCAAACAATTAGGATACTTTTCAATTCCTAATATCTCCCAAGTATCATTTGATCCATCATTGTTTGGAGAAAACGTGTTTGGAATAGTTATAGCTTCTTTAACTTTAATTTTACAAATATCTTGAATGGTACATGTTCCATTAGAAACGGTTAAATAGTATTCAATATCTGTTGGTGGACTTACCACTGGATTAATCACAAAGGGGTTACTCATAAAAATAGCAGGTTGCCATTCTATAATAGACTCTGTTGTTGTACCTTGAAGTTGAACGCTTTCGCCCGCATCTATCTCAAAATCGGGTCCAGCATCTACTAAAAAATCTGTAACCGTAAAGGGTATTGCATTACTGGTGAAAGTTTGATTACAAGGATTAAAACACGTAACATTTGCAGTTACTACATCACCATTCGATAGCGCACTAGTTACAAAAGTGGTAGAAGTTGTGCTTCCAATTTGAAGTCCGTTTGCCAACCAGTTAATAGCTTGTTGATTACTACAATTTAAAAGATTTGCCGTAAGGGTAACTTGCTCTCCTTTACATAAATCTGTTGATGAAGCTGAAATGACTATGGATGTATTATTTTCTTCAATTCCTGCTCCATTAACTGCAATATCAAAGATACATTCTGCATTACTGCTTGCTCCCATCGCACCGTTAACCACAACATAATATGTAGTTAAGGGTGTTAATCCGGCAGCAATTAAATTAAAACCTACTGTTATGTTTGCTTCACAATTTGAAACTACGGCATAGGTAGAAGCATCGCAAGGTATTGCTGCTGAAAGAACAACTGCTTGTAGTGCATTTCCTTGTCCGGTTAAATTTTGAAAGTTTAAATTAGACAAGTTAATGTTTACGTCTCCGCCAATAGCATTGGTTTGAAATTGGAACCATACCGAGTTCTCTCCTGAAAAACAAAAGTTAAAATCATCCTCACAAGACGGACAAAAAGTAGCGTTTGCATCAATATTATTTACGGTTATTGTTTGATTTGGGCAAAGTTGAAGTGCATTGGTACAATTATTATATACTTCCTGCGATCTACTAAATACACTAAAAAAACTAATAACTAGCAGTATTTTTATCGTTTCATACATCTAACAGCTAAAATACTTTAAAGTTCCTAAATTGTCTGGTAAATGATTTTATTATTTTTACTCACTATTAAGCGAAAGTTCATTTTGGCATAAAAATGGATTAATCATTTAAAAAATATACGCTATGAAAAGTATTGTTACTTTATTCCTATTTGTTTGTTGTTTGAGTTTTTCTGCTCTAACTCAAAAATTAAATTACGATAATAACTATAATTGGTATTTAGGATTTAATACAGGTGCAGCTTGGCAAACTACTGATATCGATAATAAAACTCGTCTAGGTTGGGGTTTCACACTCGGAAAATCCTTCTATATGGACTACGGTAGGCCTATTTCTTTTGATATCAGAGCCCGTTATTTGCGCGGATATTGGGAAGGTATTGATAGCGAAACAACATTAGGTAATACTGGAAATAGCACCGTAGATTCAATTTATGGAGGAGGTGCGATCAAAAGAAACTTTTTAAGCGAACAGCATAGAATTGCTCTTGAACTTGTCTTACATGCAAATAATTTTAGAGAAAGAACAGGGTGGGATCCTTATGTTTTTTTCGGACTAGGTATCACTGGTCATAATGCATTCGGAGATTACATCACGTATCAAGATGGCGGTCAGTTTTTAGAACAAGCGTACGATTTCTCTGGCAACGAAAATACAGATAGAGTGTATGAATTTGCAATGGAAAATGGAGAAAACTCATTATATAACGACGATCGATTACAGTGGGACTTTATGCCTAGCCTTGGGTTAGGGTTAGGGTATTTTGTAACGCCTTCTATTACTTTAGGATTGGAACACAAAACAACCTTTACCTTGTCTGATTATTACGACGGATATGCAGCAGGCTCAAATAATGACCTACATCATTACACGAACGGTTATGTACGATTTTATTTGAGAACCAAAAAAAAAAATTTAGCAACTAACAGACCTGACAATCCAGATACACCAGACCCGATTACTTCCAACCCCAATCCTATTCGCCCTGATGTTTCTGCTCCTCAAAGAGATCCACAGCCTCCTGTAGTAGATTATACGCAACCTTCAAACTCTCCGCATACTACTCAAAACAGTACGTACAATCTAAGCGCAACAGTTAAACATGTTGATAATTCTGAGAACATTATTTTTAGACAAAATGGTGTTATTAAAACTGATTTCATTTTTAATGCAAATACAGCTGCTTTTACGAGTACCGTAAACCTAGTTCCCGGTCAAAACGTTTTTGTAATAATTGGTTCAAATGAAGACGGAGATGATGCTGAAACGATGATTATCAACTACGAAAGAGAAACACAAGCTCCTCCAGTAGTTACAATTACCCAACCAGCAAGTAATCCTGAAAATGTAACTGTAGCCAACTATACCATTACAGCCAACGTGCTTAACGTATCTGGTAAAGATCAAATTGAGCTATTGGTAAATGGAAATAAAGTGTCAAACTTTAACTATTCTTCGACATCTAGTGGTTTAAGCTATAGTTTTACCCTTAAGCCAGGAACAAATAATGTACGCGTAACAGGAACAAATAGTGTAGGTTCTGATTCTGAAAACGCAACTTTGATTTACAGACCAGGAAATACTGTACAAGCTCCAGTAGTCAATTTCACAAATCCGAATGTTAGTCCATTTACATTAAATAACAACACTTTTAATTTAACAGCTAGTGTGTTAAACATAAATAATTTAAGTCAACTCACCTTTAAACAAAATGGTATAGCTAACTCTAATTTTAGTTTTACGGGTACTAACTTTAGCAGCAATGTTGTTTTAATTCCAGGACAAAATGTTTTTGAGTTAATAGGAACCAATGCAGCGGGTAAAGACAATGCCATTACTCTTTTAATTTACAATAGACCTGCACCAAAACCTCCGGTAGTTACCATTACTAAACCTTTTGTTAATCCGTTCACAACTTCAAATAATACGGCAAACTTAACGGCTACACTCCTCAATATTTCTAATAAAAACCAAATTACATTTACCCTTAATGGAAATAATTACACAAATTTTAACTTCAATAATCAGACAGGAGCCTTAAATACTAACCTTGCCCTAAAAGAAGGAAGTAATGTGGTAGTAATTTCTGGTACAAACAATGACGGTAGCGACAGTAAAGAAACTATTCTGATTTACAAACCTACTCAAACAATTGAGCCTCCTATCGTTACCTTCACAGATCCGGCTTCAAATCCTTTTTATACAGAAGGTAGCAATAGCATGGTAAGCGCTTCTGTATTCAATGTAACTTCGAAAAATCAAATTGATGTTTTATTAAATGGACAGCCCATTAACAATTTTGTATTCAACTCTGTACAGAAAAAAGTGAGCTTAAATACATCTTTAATAACGGGTGCAAACATAATCACCATAACTGCTACTAATACGGCAGGTGTTGACAGTGAAAATCAAACAATTATAAGAAATGAACCAGAACCTAGGAACCCTCCAGTGGTTACTTTTATTCAACCTGTTAGTAACCCGATTACCGTTTACAACAACAATTATTCAGTTACAGCAAAAGTTGAGCATGTAGCTGGTAAACCAGACATCTCAGTAAAAATAAATGGCTTAACTACCACTAATTTCACATACTCCTCATCAAATCGTACCGTAAACTTCTCTACCGGTCTAATAAGTGGAGCAAATAATATAGAAATTACTGGAACAAATGCCTACGGACAAGATGTTGCATCTACAACAATTATCTATAAAAGACAAAATGTAACCCTAGCTCCTGTTGTAGAAATCACGAATCCTAGTGCAACTAGTTCTGTAAGTAATCAGCAAAGTTTTTTATTAGAAGCGAACATTTTAAACATAAGTAATGCTAATCAAATTAGTATGACGATCAATGGAAATTCAGTTGGTGGTTTTGTTTTTAATTCTGTATCGCATATCCTCTCGTATAACGGCAACCTAAACAATGGTTTAAATACAGTTATAATAACGGCAACAAATAGTGCAGGAACAGCTAGTGATAATGCATTTATCACCTACAGACCTCAAGAAGTAATAGAACCACCCTTAGTTTCATTTATAAAACCTGCAGGTGTAGGAACTACTGTAAATGCGCCGGGGTATACAATAGAAGCTAAGGTTTTGCATGTAAATTCAAAAAATGGAATAACACTAAAATTTAACGGTCAAACTATAAACCCTGCTTATTACAATTTTAACCTTGCTAATAAAACAGTAACTTATGCATCCACGGTTACGCTGGGTAATAATATTTTTCAAATAACGGGTACAAACTCCGCCGGAACAAATAGTGCATCTACCACTATAATATACACTCTTCCTGTAGAAGACGAACCATGTGATACTCCAATTGGTAATATTGTTTTACCGGCAACCAATGGAAGTACAACAGAAAATAAATTACTTGCATTTAAGGCAAACGTGCAACATGTTGCAAATGCTACAGAAATTACAATGAAAGTTAACGGCAATTCTCAATCTTTCAGTTTCAACGCAGCACTTAAACAAATTACAAAAAGTATATTGCTAAACGAAGGAAACAATACAATTGAAATTATTCTTGAAACGAATTGTGGTAAAAAAAGACTAACACGCTCAATTATTTATAAGAAAGCAGAAGAACCTTGCGATGCACCATTGATTAATCCAATTTCGCCAGCATTAGCGTCTAATACAGAAATGAATAATATTGCCCTTGAAGCCGTATTTACGCATGTACAAAATGGAGAACAAATTAGATTAACTGTAAATGGACAAGAAGCAACCTTCAATTACGATGAAGCACAGCATTATCTGAGTGCTAATCCTGAATTAGTGTTAGGATTAAATAAAATTGTTCTAACGGCTAAAACAGCCTGTGGTACAAAAGAAGTAATTTGGAATGTAAACCGTAAGCCTTGTAATAAACCAGTTATCAACGTAGCGCCTAAGCCATCTAATAATGGCGTGGTTACAAATCCAGATTTTAGAATTATTGGCTCTATCAGTAATCTTGGGAAAAGAGAGCGCATAAGTGTTACACAAAACGGACAAGCGATTAATTTTATTTACAATACAACTTCTGAAAGTTTTTCTACGAATACCGTTTTGAAAAAAGGACTAAATACCTTTATAATTACAGCAACATCTGCTTGCGGTAAAACAATAAAATCTATTAAAGTACAGTATAAGCCTGTTGTAGTAGTTAAAACTCCTACGGTAAACATAACCGCTCCAGTTAATAATTCAATTTCTACAGAAGCAAATACATACCTTGTTAAAGCTAAGACAACCAATATCACGGCAAATAATCAAATAGCAGTTAGTGTAAATGGTAGTAATGTTAATTTCAATTTTAATCCGACGGCAGGAATAATTAATTTTAACCAAGCATTATCTGTAGGTCAGAATAAAATAGTAATTACAGTTGTGAATGCTGGAGGGACTGCATCTGATAATGTGCTAATTGTACATACAGAACCCCAGCAAATTCTAGCGCCTGTAATTAACATTGTTACTCCTAATTCTAATCCTCATATTACAGATAGCAATGGACGTGTACTTCTCTCTGGTACCATAACAAATATAAGTGCTATGAATCAAGTTCAAATATTATTTAATGGAACTGAATATACAAGTAACACTTCAACTATTGCTAACGATATTTATACATTTAGTTTTCATGTACCTGTAAGTGATGCCGTTCCGTCTACTGTAGTTACAATTATTGCAAGTAATCCTGGAGGATCAGATACAGAAAACCAAACCATACAGAAACAAACTAGCAACTCTGGTGTTTCTAGCGGTGGTGGAACAATAACTATTGGAGGTGGAGGTTTAGGGGGAGGAAACTAAATTTCAACCTCAAAACGTAAGGTGCGGACATTCATTTTTGGGTGTCCGTTTTTTTGTATCCTCTGTTTGAAATAATTGTTAAATCCATATAAAGAGGTAATAAACAATAGATTTGAATTACATTTGTAGTCAAGTTTAACAAACAACTAACAAATAATTGCACTGCTAACCTCTTTAGTTGTGCTACTAACAACAATCGAATGTCAAAAAAAAGAAAGACAAAAGCCCCAAAAAAATCAAACAAATTAAAACATAGACTTAAAGCGTATATCAAAAAAGTTTTTGACCAAAATCCTGAAATACAACAAAACTATAAACAAATAAGCGCTCAACTAGACATAAAAGATGCACATACTAGAAAGTTAGTTTTAACCGCGCTATACGAATTGAAAGATGAAGGGTACTTGCATGAGTTTTCCAGAGGAAACTTTTGTGTCAACCTTATACGCACAGCTGAAATCATTGGTGAGATTGATATTACCTCAAGAGGAGCAGGATTTGTTATTGTAGAAGGATTAGAAAATGATATTTATATCGCACCCGAAAATACAAATAGAGCACTTCACGGCGATAGGGTTAAAGTAAGTATAACCAAAGAAGGGAAAAAGCGGACAGAAGGAAAAATAACAGATGTTATTGAGCGAAAAACTACTCAATTTGTTGGTACAGTAGAAATGCATCAGCGCTTTGCTTTTGTAGTAACTGACAACAATAGAATCAATGTAGATCTTTACGTTACGAAAGAAAAACTAAACGGTGCCAAAGATGGAGATAAAGTATTGGCCAAATTAAGTAGTTGGCCAGCTTCTGCAGAAAGCCCATATGGAGAAATTGTTGAAGTTTTAGGAAAACCAGGTAGCAATGATACCGAAATGATGGCAATACTTTTAGGAAATGATTTAGAAATAAAGTTTCCGCAAGAGGTAATTAAGCAAGCAGAAGGTGTTGGTATGGCACTAGATGAAGAAGAAATAAAAACGCGTAGAGATATGCGTAATGTAACCACTTTTACAATTGACCCTTTTGACGCTAAAGATTTTGATGATGCCCTAAGTATACAAACGTTAGAAAATGGCAATTATGAAATAGGTATTCATATTGCGGATGTTAGTCATTACGTTACACCAGATTCTGCAATGGACAAAGAAGCACTTAAAAGAAGTAATTCTGTTTATTTAGTAGATAGAGTAATTCCCATGCTGCCGGAGCAACTTTCTAACTTAGCTTGTTCTTTAAGACCAAATGAAGATAAATATACCTTCTCTGCTGTATTTGAAATAGATGAAAAAGGTAAAATATACAAAGAGTGGTTTGGAAAAACAGCAACATATAGCGATAGAAGGTTTACCTACGAAGAAGCTCAAGAAATTATAGAAGGAGCCGAGGGAGATTTTAAAGACGAGATACTTACATTAGATAAAATAGCAAAGCTCTACCGTAAAAAAAGACTCGCTAATGGTGCTTTAAATATTGAATCAGACGAAATCCGCTTTAAACTAAACGAAAAAGGTGAGCCAGTTGAAGTAGTTCATAAGGTAGCAAAAGATTCTAACAAATTAGTAGAAGAATTTATGCTTTTGGCGAATAAGAAAGTAGCTTTACGTATTGGTAAAAAGAACAAAGGTCAACAAATACAGCCTAGTGTTTACAGGGTGCATGATAAGCCTGATTTATCTAAACTAGAAATGTTTAGAACCTTCATAGATAAATTCGGTTACGAAATAGACTTTACGCATCCAGATCAAATATCTACCGCCATTAATAAATTGTTAAAGGATGTTCGACTAAAAAATGAATTCAGTCTAATACAAACAATGGCCATTCGGTCAATGTCTAAAGCAGAGTACAGTACTACAAATATTGGTCATTATGGCTTATCATTTGAATACTACACACACTTTACTTCTCCTATTAGAAGGTATGCAGATTTAATGGTGCACCGTATACTTTTTGAAGAATTACACCAAAGAAACCACAAATATTCAGGAGTTTTAGACGAAATCTGTAAACGTATTTCTAGAAACGAAAGAAAAGCTATTGAAGCAGAAAGAGATTCAAATAAATACTTTCAAGTACAATTTGTTAAAGATAAGGTAGGTGAAATATATGAAGGAACTGTTTCTGGATTAGCAGATTTTGGAATGTTTGTTAAAATGGACGAAAACCAGTGCGAAGGAATGATTACGATTGCTTCTTTACCTAATGATAGATTTAGCTTTGACCAAGAAAAATTTTGCATACGTGGAGCCAAAACCAAAAAAGAATACAATTTTGGGGATAAGGTGCGCGTGCAAATTGTAGCTGTTAATCCAAAAAAACGACAAATTGACCTTGAAATTTTTGAATTCTAAAAAGTACGTAATCATAAAAAAATGTGCGTTCACACTATGTATTTAACAGTTTGTCGTATATATTATGAAATTTACCATACATTAGCGATTAATTTAACACCCTAATAATTTGTGCTGAATGAAGAAGTATTCAGAATTAAAAGACTTAGAACTTATTAGTGAGGCAGCCTTAGAAAGTTCCTTAGCCGGCTTCTGGGATTGGAATATGGCTACAAATGAAGAGTATTTAAGTCCTCGGTTTAAAGAAATGTTTGGCTACTTAGACCACGAGATGGAAAACTCTCCTGAATCTTGGCAAAAAATAGCTTTCCAAGAAGATCTTCCAAAGATGTTTGAAGCCTTTCAAAAGCACATCGACTCTAAAGGAGAAATTCCGTTTCATACCGCAATTCGTTACCACCATAAAAAAGGACATACCGTTTGGATAAGGTGTAATGGAAAAATTGTTGATTGGTCTGAAGAAGGTATTCCACTTAGAGCTGTTGGCTGTCATATAGATATTACAGAAGATAAAGAGCTTGAGTTTGAACTAAAAAAGGCGATTGAAGAAAAAACAGTACTGTTAAAGGAAGTACATCACAGGGTTAAAAACAACCTGCAACTTATACAAAGTCTAGCCCGATTAAAGCAAAAAGATAATTTAGTTGAAATTAATGAAATTGAGGACTCAATTAGCGCAATTGCAAATGCCCACGAAGCGATATACCGAGCAGAACGATTTGATGAAATTGATCTTGGTAAATACCTTCATCGTGTAATTTCTCCTCTTTTAATTTGTGAAAGTATAGCGTTTGAAATTGAGTCTTTTAACGTGAAAGAAAAGATAGATTACTTAGTTCAAATCGGTCTCATTTTATCAGAATGTGCCAATAACAGTTTAAAACACGCTTTCAAAGAAGACTTTCCGAACAAGAAAATCTCGGTTGCCTTAGAAAAAAAGGAAAATAAATTAAAAATAACCTATAAAGATAGCGGTAAAGGATATCCAGAAACGGTGCTAAAACAACAAGAAAATCAAGATTCATTTGGTTTGTCTCTCATCAACTCTCTTGCGCAACAAGTAAATGGAAAAGTAACACTTTCTAACAATAAAGGCGCTCAATCAGAATTAGAAATTATTACAGAAACAAATTAAAAAGCGTTCATATTTAAAAACTGAGTTGGATCTATTCCATTCTTTTTGTGTTCTTTAAGTGTTGCTTTACTGCAAACTCCCGGATAATCTCCGAAATAATCCTGCATATCTAGTATTACCTGAAAATGAAGATGTGGTGCATAGTTTCCGTTTACTTCACTGTTTCCTAAATGGGCAAAAACAGCGCCCTTATTAATTTGTTGTCCTACTTCGAGGTTGTTTAAAGATGCTCTAGACAGATGTCCGTAAAGCGTATAAAGCTGTATACCTTCTATTACATGTTCTAAAATAATTGTTGGACCATAGTCTCCTAATCCCTTGTTATCTTTAAAACTATGTACTCTAGAATTAGCTGGAGCAATTACAGGAGTGTTTTCCTTTGACCAAAAATCAACTCCCAAATGAATATCTCTTTCCAATTCAGGATTCTCTTTTAAAAAATGTGTGCTCCTTTTATAAATTGCACGTTTCTCTAGATAACCACCATAGGCAATCTTCGTTCCAGTTTTCGTATAAACATCGTCTATATATTGTTGTATAGAGTGTGATGAGGATAGATCAAAAAGTTCAAGAGCTTTGTTGCTTACAGATAAGTCTAGTTCTACGTAATCTTTAAACGCGTAAGGTGTTTTTAAAATAGGAATCATTTTTTCATTTATAGATAACATCTTATTTTTAATTAGTTGAAAGTACAAAACGAATTTGATATCAACTAAAAAAGCCCTTTCTCAAAATTGAGAAAAGGCCCTTCTGTAACTATTCGAAAAATTTTTACTGCTTTATTATTCGTTTTTCTATTTGACTATTCTTAGTATTAACTCGGACAATATAGACTCCTTTTTCCCAATTAAAGGCGTTTATTTCTAATTTATTTGTTTGTTCTTGAGTAGTGTAAATCAACCTTCCTGCTACATCTAAAACACTTACTTCCTCAAATTGACCTTGCGAAAGCACTACTTGAAATAAACCTCTAACCGGGTTTGGATAAACCTGAACACTAACATTTAATTCATCCAATCCTAAATTACTGAACACATAAGGCGAAGAAGCCTGTGTACACCCGTTAGAATAGGTTGTTTCTACCACATAATTTCCGTTTTGTGAAGGAACTTGAGTAAGCGAGTTTGAATTAACAATATCCACCCCATTTACAAACCACTGATAACTGTCAGCTGTTTCTGAAGAAACCAAAGATCCGTTACTTAATGTAATTACTGGAACGGGTGCCGGTAATTCATCTACTGCAATTGTATTTGAAGAACAAGTGTTTGATAGTCCGAAAATAAACTGAGTAAATTCTTTCCCTGCCGAAACAGAAGTAACTCCTATCGCATCATTTAATTGTGTTGCATTTAAAATAGATGTTGTAGCTAATGCACCAAGTTGTTCGTTCACATTTCTACCATATCCCCAAACAGAAAAGTCTTGTTTTAAAGCTAATGAATGGTACTGCCCGGCAGAAACTGTTTGAACTCCGTTGAGTCCTGCAACAAGTTCAGGTTGTAATCTATTCAACTGATCTCCTGTACCAAGTTGTCCAAAGGCATTTCCTCCAGTAGCAAATACTTCTCCATCTTCATTTAATAATAATGTATGCGTTGCTCCTCCATCTGCATCAACTATATCTTTTAATTGGTTTAAAGTTGGAGAGAGTCTGTTGGTTAAATCTCCTAAACCAAGTTGTCCGACCGTATTATTCCCCCAAACAAAAACATTACCTGTTGTTGTAATGGCAATACTGTGGTACTCTCCTACTTGAATACTTGCTACATCTGTTAACCCACCGATTTGAGCAGGAACTGAACTACTTACTAGCGTACCATTCCCTAATTGTCCGAAATCATTATTTCCTACAGACCAAACTGTACCGTCATTTCTAAGAAATAATGTATGTGATTTACCACTAGCTACTTCTACGATATTATTTACAGCAGTAACTAACTGAGGCGTGTTTACCGTAAGTGTGTTTCCTATTCCAAGCTGACCAAAATCATTTTGTCCCCATGCAAAAACAGCTCCAGTATTGGTAACTACAACAGCGTGTTCACTACCCAATGATAAAGTACTTAATGGCGGAACTCCTGTAATTAATATAGGATTATTTGTAGAAGTAAACGTTCCGTTACCTAGCTGACCCGTGTTGTTTTGACCCCACATAAACAATTCGCCAGTTACTGTTATCGAACCACCAAATTCGTCTCCGGCATCAATTACTAAAGCGTCCGTAATATTATTTGCTTGTGTTGGAGATGCGGTATTAAAATTATTTCCAACACCCAACTCACCATTTGCATTAAATCCTACGGCATAAACTTCGTTGTTACCACCTGATGTTAAGTCAAAATAATAAGTACCTGTGCTTTCAGCGATATATGCAGTATCTGTTTCGTTTGAGATAAGACCTCCATCTAAATACCATTCTATATTTCCTTGCACATTTGACAATAAAACAACAGAATCATTCTCACAAAAAGTTGTCGGCCCATTTGCAGTTAAAACAGGTGTTTCTATAACGGTAGGATAAATTGTATTCGAATAGTTTTGAATACATCCTGTTGTGTTATTGGCTGCCAAAAATTCGACGAAATCTCCAGGTATTAAGTTAGTAGAAATAAAAGTTGCTGTTGGTGAAAGCGGACCTTGAGAAACTCCGTTAACAAAGAATTCATAAGTATCTCCGCCGGTTGCAGTAACTTCAAACGATTCTCCTTCACAAATCATATAGTTAGAAGGCAATGCACTAACGTCTAAATCCATTTCATTTACAGTAAAGGTAAAGGATGTGGGAGCAGTTGTTTGACAGTCGCCATTAAAACCAACCACTGCAACTAAATTACCGTTTTCTATACCTGAAGTAACAAGTGTATTCGGAGTTGTATTTACTTGCTCAATACCATCAACAAAGAAAGTATATGTACTTGCGCCGTTTGCTGTAAAGGTTACAGATTCGTCTAAGCAAATAACATTATCTGCATCTGAAGAGCTCAAGGTCGTAGTTGGAAAAGGAATAACTGTATAGGTAACTGTTTGAGGAGCCGTAGAAGTACAGTTATTCGATTCTCCTGTAACCGTAATTTGATCTCCATCATTTACTGGAGTTGTAAACGTATTTAAGGCACTTAAAGCACCTTGAGGTATTCCGTTTATGCTAAATTGATAATTATTGGCTCCACTAGCTATCAAGTTAGATGCTTCTCCCACACATAAGTTGTTATCATCTGGATTGATTAAACTTACTACTGGATTATCAAAAACAGTATACGAAAAAGTAGTGGTTGAAGTAGCAGAACACTGCCCTGTACTTCCGATAACACTTATTGCTTGACCTGTCGAAAGTGTATCCGTAGTGTAGGAAGCAACGTTTCCTGATGGAAAAGCGTTGACTCCGTCGACCAAAAATGTATAGTCTATTGCTCCTGTTGCCGTAAAAGTAACCTGGTCTCCTTGACAAATGGATGTGGTTGTTGCAGATGTTAATAGGTTAACACTTGGAGTTGGTAAAACAGTAGTTACAATTGTGTTACTGAGTGCCGAACATCCTTGAGCTGTTGAAGCATTTACAGATACTGCATCGCCATCTACTAAACCAGTTGCGTTAAAATTAGGGTTCGTAGATGGACTACCTTGTGTGTTTCCGTTTACGAAAAACTCATATAAAGTAGCTCCAGAACCTGTAAACTGAACTGTTTCTCCAGCGCAAACAGTATTGTCTATATCTGAAGACACTAAGTTAACGGATGCACCTCCAAAAATTGTGAATGATAGTTGGCTCGTGTTCACACAACCTAATGCTTCTCCTTCTAAATCTAGCACGTAAGCACCTGCCGTAAGTGTGGATGCATCAATTATGTTTTGTGTGGATGCAATACCTGTAGAAGTTGTGTTTAAGAAAAATTCATAATTAGTAGCTCCAGAAGCCGTTATTGTAACTGCGTCACCTTCACAAAAAATATTATCTGAATCTGTACTTGAAAGTGAAACTGTAGGGTTTGGATTAACCGTCATTACAAACTCCGTTAAAGACAATTGAGAACAACCTAAAGTGTTTCCTAGTACGCTTATTGTATCTGTATTTAACAAGTTAGTTGTTGTAAACTGATTGTTACTATTGGGTAAGCCTTGAGATGCGCCATTAACAAAAAACTGATATTGAGCTGCTCCTGATGCCGTAAATACAACACTTTCGTTTTCACAAATAACATTATCTACGTCAGAACTAGCCAATCCAACCACGGGTAATGCATTTACTGTAATTGTTATTGTATCTGAAATATCAAAACAATCAAATGAATTGTAGCCTACTACATAAACCTCCGGCGAACCTACCGGTAAAGTACTTGGGTTAAACGAATTTTGAGTACTTGGTGCACCTTGAGAAACTCCGTTTACAAAAAACTCATAGGTAGTTGCATTAGAAGCGTTAAAGGTAATTGTTTCTCCTTCACATATAGTGAAGTCTGACTCAGTTGTGAACAAATTGACAGATGGTTTTGGGTTAACCGTAGTTGTAATTGATTGATCTATAGAACATCCATTCTGAGTTGCTTCTACAGTAACTACTTGTCCGTTATTAAGATTTGCATTTGAATATAAACCAGTAGTATTGGTTTGTTGGATACTGCCGTTTAAGGTAAATTGGTACGTTGTACCGCCTGTGGCCGTAAAATCTACTACATCACCCTGGCAAATTGTATTGTCGGCATCAGATGACGTGAAAACCAAATTAGGCAAATCAATCACTTCATATACGATCGTATCACTAAATCCAGAACAGTTATTAGAAGTTCCTACCACATATACTTCATCGTTGTTTGTAAGAGATGATGTACTTGTAAAAGTTGTTCCTGATGGACCAGCAAAGCTGTTTCCATTAACAAAAAACTGGTATTGAGCAGCTCCGCTTGATGTAAATTGAACCAAATCTCCAGCACAGATAGATATATCGCTATCGTTAGTTGAAATAGTAGGAGTTGGAATCACATTAACCAAATGAGTATATGACTGAGGTGCAGTGGACACACAGCCGTTTGCATCTCTTCCTACAACAGATACGGTTTGACCATTAGTAAGTGCTGTTGTAACCCAAGGCGAAGTAACAAAACCTGTTTGAGAAACTCCGTTTGCTAAGAAATCATAATCAATCGCTCCTGAAGGTGTAAACGTAACTTGATCTCCGAAACAAATTGTATTATCTGCATCTGAACTAGAAAGAGCAATTACTGGATTTGGGTTTACGTTAATTGTTACAACAGCACTCGTATCTCTACACCCTGTTGAATCCAAGCCAATAATAAAAAATTGATCTTGGTCTATAACGCTCGTTACAGTTAGTGTATCATCTCCTACAAAACTTGTAATTCCAATGCCATTTTTAAAATAACGATAAGAATCAGCAGTTGCAACAGATAGTTCTAACGGAATTCCGTCGCAAATTGTAGTTTCAGAAACAGACATATTAACCGTTGGCGATTGAACAACATTAAACACTAATGTGTCAGAATAGCCTAAACAACCTGCATCGTCTGCAATAATATAAAAGTCGTCGTTATTTACTAAATCTGTGATAAGAATACTATCATTTGCCGAAGACCCAATTGAAACTCCATTTCGAAACACGTCGTAGTTAACATTGAAAGGAAAAACTGTTGTTCCTATTATTACATCAGTATCGGAACAGATAAGCGTGTCTGAGCTTGCTGATATAATTACAGCAGGATCTCTTACTAAGATCTGTTCATTTACTTCTATTTTACAGCCATTGTTTAGATATTCTACAAACATCGTAACAACATTAGTGTCCGGAGACTCAAAAACAAAACTATTTGTATCGGGGAAAATTTGAGATACACTCAGGTAATTCGTGTCAATAAAACCAAAAAGACTATCGAATGAAAGAATAGTAGAATTTAAACTTGTTGTATCCGGAAATGTTTCAAATATAATTTGATACGTAGTGTCTGCTATACCCGATATTGTATCTATACTAATAACTGGAGTTCCTAAGTTAGTTGTAAATGGATAGGGTTGAAATGTAATTTGATAGTTTGTATCTAATGTATTAAAAATCGTATCAATTGCAATTATTCCATCGCTCAAGTTAGTTGTGTCTGGGAAATTTTGAAAAACAATCTGATAACTATCGTTCGTAGAAACAATTATAGAATCAATACTGCTTATACCCGCAACAAAACCAGTTGTATCTGGTAATGTAAAGAAAACAACTTGATAATTCGTATCTGGTGCTCCAAATAGCGTATCTAATGTATTTACACCAAAATCAAAGGTCACTTCAAAGTCTGACGGATTACCAAATACACTGGTAAATGAATTGGTTATTAAAGTTGTATCTCCTAAACAGTAGTCGTTAGAAAGGGATAAAGATGCACTGGCAACTGGAGTGGTATCAAAAATCCAACCCGAGTTATTGCCCAAATCTGAAGAGAAGAAAGTTTTCGCTAATGCTCCATTTATATTTACGTCTCTAATATTAAGCACACTTGCATTAATACTATCTGCAACCACAAAATTCGTTTGTACTCCAGGCATATCTGAAAAAAGTGATATTGAATCAGAGCAAGCACCATCTATGGTTAACTTTCCATTTACGGTTTGTATAGCGTTTGATTGAATGGCAACTCTACTTTGTGGATGAATTACTAAGTTGTTATACGAATTATTTCCACTTATAAAACAGGTGTCTGTTGTATAAAACAAATCTACATTATTAAATGCCAATCCATCTTTAGACAATAAAAAACCTTGACTAATTAAAGCGCTATCAATCGTAATAGAAGATGTTCCAGCATCAAATATTAAATTATTAACTGCACTAGTGTCTACCCACCCTAGAGAAAGATTAATTGAAGATGAATCTAAATCAATCTTTTTAGGGACTGGAAATGTAATAGAAAAGGTATTTGCTTTGATATCAAATCCATTTGTTAAAAAGGTTCCTCCTCCAATTGTTAAACCAATAGAATCTTGAAATGTTGTGTAATTATCTTTTAATGAAATGGTATCAGAAAGTGTTTTTCCTAGTAAAAGGAGCTGTGTATTTAAAACACAATTGTTTGTTTTAATAGTTGCATTATTCCCATCTGGCTCTATACCTAAGTAATTAAAAAGGCTGGCAGATTCTATGCTCATATTATTATTTAATACTAAGTCATCGGTAATGTGAAAATTAGTGTCTAAAAAAAGTATAGGGTTGTTTGTAACCGACTCCCACAACATGGCTTTAACGGTATCTTCAATATTTATAATAACCGTTTGATTGGGTAAAGAAAATGAGTTTAAATCAAAAATAACTGTATCTCTTTTAGAAGGAATACACCCAATTGGAGTACCTCCAGAGGTTGCACTCCAATGAGAAACATCAGACCAACTTCCTGCGTTATTAATCCAATAATAAGCCCCAGCCGTCAGCGTCCAGTTACCACTACTCACAGTGTCTGAAAAATTAAGGTTATATATTTTACCTCCGTTAGTGTCTGCATCAATGCTTGTTAATGCAACAAATTCTAGCAGTGAAGAAACTCCCGCACCCGTATAACTTAGAATTGCAGCATTTCCAGTCACATTACTTGCTTCAAGAGATGTTCTATTTGAACAGTCAGAATTTGTTTCTAAAATCTCATATGAAAAAGTGCTGTTGGATTCAAAAATATTATTGTTAGAGGGAAACAAAACTAGCTTTTTGAAATGTGGACTGTTAAATGCATTATTGGTAGTATTGGAAAAAACCACCGTATCAAAAAATTGAGCTCCACCAAAAAAGTTAACCACATTTGTAGTCGGGTTAAATAATTCTAGTTTGCTTGCAGTAAATGTTCCGGAAAGACTAGCACTATTAAAAGAAACCGTATCTCCTCTAAAGTCTGCTTGTGCATTTGAAAAATCTAGCTGTGTAACAAGGGTTGGTGAAACATAAAAATCATCAAAAATCATTGGGTTACTTTGTGCGTCAAAAGTACCTTGCTCCATGACAAAGTGCTCTGATGTTTCAAAATCATCTTCAAGTAAGAGTGTGTTGGTATCTCTTTTTATAATTTTTGTTCCCCAGTTTGTTCCGTTCATTTTCAGAAAAGCAACTGTTTCAATTTGATCAAATATTACATCTCCATTCCAATCAAAGGTTAGATTTGTACTTGCATCGAGCATGTGCCTTACTGTAATAGAAGTTGCAGACCCTGAAAGCACTACATTCGTTGGTAATAAAGAAAAATCTAGTTTACTTACCGTTGCAGTAAGGTCAAAAAATAAAGTGTCACCAAAAGAAAGCCCAGAATTACCATTAAAAATTACAGTGTCGCTTGGGCCAGGTAAACAACTTGTTGGCGTAAATGAAAGGTCTGTTGTTGACCAGTTTGACGCATCACTCCAATTGCCTTGACCACCTTTCCAATAGAAGTTTTGAGCACCTGATGAAATTGTTATATTACTAACACCTCCCAAGTCAACACTGTTTGTAGCAATATCATTCACTCCACCGATCTGTTCAATGTTTTTTAGATTAATATAATCAAAAGAAAAAGCACTTCCTGAATTGTCTATAAAAGCTCCTGTTCCTAATCCCTCTAAACGCTTATAACTAGCACAACTACCATTAAACAAAAAACTTGATGGTTTAATTGTAGTTCCTTGAGTTAGCTCAATAAGATTAACAGTTCCTACTTCCAAAGTTGCTATGTCATACAACCCTGATAATTGAATTTGTGTTCCATTAAACTCAATATCTCCTGTAGTTAAAGTACCTACAGCAAACTGTACACTGTTGTTCCCCGAATAAGAAGATGTAATGTCTGTAGGAGCAACAGTTAATGCAGTGTTTGGCGCACTTAAGTCTAGAGTCAAACCACTACCAGTTAAATCAAGAGAAGAAAAACTTAGATTTTTAGATAACGCTCCTGTACAGATAAAACTTTCTGCACTTACATTTCCAAAAATTATATCACCCTGTATAACCTCAACTTGTTTCTGCGTAACAAAAGGACTTACAGTATAAATTCCTGCTCCGTTAAAAGTTATGTCAGTTGCCAAGCTATCCGGAAATATAATCGTGTTTGTACCTAATCCGTTAAAAATATAATTACCCAGAAACTGGTGATTAATATTCATGTTAATAGACAAGCCTCCGGAAACAGATAAAACATCTGAGACGCCTCCTAGAAAAACGGGGTTATTAAGATTACTCATTTCAACCGCAGCGACTTGAGCTGTTCCTACGTCATAAAAAAGCGTATCGCTTGATAAAAACGAAGCGTTGTCAATGTATATGGTATCGATAGCTCCTGGAGCAGAAGTATGAAAAACAGATCCACCACTAGTTGTTGCCCAATGGTTTGCAAAATCACTCCAATTTCCAGAGCCTCCCACCCAATAAAACTGAGCAGAAAAAGCGAATTGTGTAAGCAGTAAACCTATCGCTAACGAAAGAGCTTTTATTTTTTTCATAACAAATTAATATTTCCAATAGCAAAGAACTTGCAAAATTTCTTAAGCATCAAGTAGTTCACCCCCTTAATAACGTCATTCACCCCATAAATTTGCTCATTCATTGTAAATGAAATACTTTTAAATACAATTTTAAATTACACGTATGATGTCTTTTAACCAAATCAAAAAATGCTTGAGCGTTCTTTGTTTCGTTTTTCTAGGAGTTACCTACTTAAACGCTCAAAATGATTCAATTAAGCAAAGTGAAGATAACTTCATTCATCCTTCTATAATTGAAGGTGATTTAAAATGTATTACTGTTCCTAACCAATTTGAACCTTCAGACTTATTTAATGGATATCTCAGAAAAGACGTTTCAGCTAGTATAGTGGTCTCTGAAGTAAAAGAACTCAATTATATACAAATAACTGATGGATATACCGATGCTTTCCTTGAAAGTCAAGAAATGAATTTAATCAATAAAGAAAAGTTTATTTCCGATAACGGCATAAAGGGCACACTGTTTAAAGTAGACTTTTTAGTTAAAGATATTCCGATTACACGATACATGTTGTTTGCCGGAACTTTAGATAAAACAATATGGATAAATATTTCATATCCCTCAAAATTTGAGGAGCTTTTGAGTCCTGAGTTTGAAAAAACGCTAAAATCACTAAAACTATAACTAATGAAACAAATATACACGGCGCTTCTACTTTTTATTTGTTCTCTAGCATCTACTCAAGTAACGTACAATCATAATTTTACTTTTTCCTCGGGTCCACAATACATGTGGGGTCCAGGGAATTCACCTTTCAATATTAACCAAAATACTACTTTATTTGAAGAATCTTGGAACGAAACTGGCGGTACTAGTCAAATAGCAACCGTTGCCGGACTGCAATTTGGTGGGGCTATCAATGGTTTTTCTAATGGAACAATAGGTAGTCGATTTAGAGTGGAAGGTTTTACACTCGGTACAGTTGATGTGGACTACCCTGTGGAAATTGATATTACTAAACCGACTGACTTCTCTTACAATCAAGGAGAAACAATATCGCTACTATCTGATTACCAAGTGAGTACAACTGGGTTTAAACTCGAAACTGTTTACCCCAATGCTGGGACAATGGGGTTAGACTTTTACTTTAACCTTGGTTTTGGTTTAAATACAACCTTGTGTGCTTTTGGTTGTTCTCCTGCAATACCTATAGTTCCTGCATTTAATACAGGTACACAAACAATAAATGTCTTTGAATTAAGCCAGAACAACGGACTTAGTTTTGCGTCTGGCTTGATTAGCTACCCCAACCCTTTGCCTGTAAATATTGGACTTTATCCACCTCTTGCAGATTGGGGAATTCAAGGAACTTTTGATATTCCTAACGTAGTTACTTCAGACGCGTTAAATAGTACTACCAAAAATTTAACAGCTACGGGTAGCTCTACTTACGTTGATGATCTAGGTTTAGAGTTATTTGCTTTTGCAGGTCAGGCCCTTACCGTTTCTGGATTTCCTCCAGCAGTTGCTGTAGGACAGGTTCTTGGGAACCTTTCCGGAGGACAAGACTTAGGTGCTAGCGGAGCTTTAACCTACACGATATTATCTGCTAGTTTAGGAGTAGATTTAATAAATAACCAACAATTTACTTTTGATCCTCTTGTTTTTGGAAATTATGCCTTACCCGTACCTGTAAATTATACTGTTAATAAACTTGATGGATCTTCTCAAAACGGGTTTGCTTCAGACATTGACTTTGTAATTGGTGAAACCGTAGACATAGATTTTCCTTGTCAATACGAAGAACTACCCATTATCCCAACATATTCCACAGATGGGAAAATTACAAATAGAACATTTGATCAAATTATACCTGCATTTTCTATCGAAGTACTTAGCGCAAATTTTAGCTTACCGTCTATTCAAATCACCCCCGAAATTAATGTTCCTAGAGTTTGTATACCTTATGGATACCCTTGCGGATTTGTTAAATGGTGCAGCGGACAAACCTGCACGCCTGCTTTTACAATCCCATCTGTTAACTCTCCAGCGTTTAGTTTTAGCATTGGACCTGCATATGCACAAACGTTTAATATAGCAACTATTTCGTATGATTGGGTTAACCGTACTTGGGAGCTAGAAGGTTTTTCAGATACAACTTTTGCACCTATGATCTTAAAAGCAAATACGTTTTCTGCAACAGAAACACACACAGATATTGCATGCTTTGGAGATAGTACAGGTAGTATAACCGTGGCAACCGTAAACGGTACGGCACCCTTTACCTACTTATGGAGCAATGGAGCTACTACACAAAACTTAACCAATGTACCTGCAGGAAATTACAACGTTACAATAACTGATGCTAATGGTTGTGAAGCGTATATTGGCGCAACTCTCTCTCAACCTGCCCAACCCATTTCTATAACACATACCAAGGTAGATGATGCTTGTTTTGGTTCTCCAGGAGATGGAAGTATTAACATCACTGCTGAAGGTGGTACTGGAAACAGCGCTTCTTATAGCTACCAATGGCTAGATTTGGCAACCAACACAACACCAAACAGACTAAACCTAGTTGCAAATGACTATACCGTTACCGTAACAGATCTCAATGGTTGTACGCAGTCTAAAACCATAACTATTAACGAACCAAACTTGTTAACAGACAGCATTGTAACTATATCTGACGTGAGCTGCTTTAATGGATCTGACGGAAAAGTAGAACTATTTATGACAGGTGGTACATTACCTTACTCATACAGTTGGAGTAACGGAACTACGAACCAGAACTTGCTAAATGCACCCGCAGGTACATATACATTAAACACCACTGACGGCAATGGTTGCCAATTTTCGGAGGACTACGCTATCTCTGAACCCGCAACACCTTTAACGCTTTCAACTAGCGCAACAAATGTAGATTGTTTTGGAAATACTAATGGGTCTGCAACCGTTAATGCCTCAGGAGGAACTAGTCCTTACACCTATAGTTGGACGAACGGTGCAAATCAAATCATTAACCAAACTACCGCTACAGTTACCAATCTGGCTGCAGGTTTATATACTGTAACTGCAACAGATACCAATAATTGTGTAAGTTCAACATCAGCTGTTATTTTTCAACCCCTTGCTCCTTTAAGTGCTACTGCCAATTTAACTGCTGTTGATTGTAAAGGAAATTCTTCAGGATCAATCGACTTAACCGTCTCTGGTGGAACAAGCGCATATACATTTAACTGGAATAATGGTGATAGCACAGAAGATTTAGTGGGTATAAGCGCCGGAAACTATGCTGTTACAATAACAGATGCAAACGGCTGTTCAGAGAGTTATACATTTACAATAACAGAGCCTGCTGAAAATCTTAACACTGTATTTACTACAAACAATGTCCTCTGTTTTGGAGAAAACACAGGAAGTATTACTACCTCTACTACAGGTGGTACTGCTCCCTACACTTACTTATGGAACACAGGACAAACAAGTTCAAATATTACAGGTTTAGTTGCTAATAATTATAGCTTAACAATAACTGATAATAATAACTGTACAAATACAATTAACCCAACTATAAACGAACCAGCACAAGCACTTACATTATCAGAGTCTAATATAGATGTTAGTTGTTTTGGAGGTGCTAATGGCTCGATTGACCTGTCCGTAATCGGAGGAACCGCTCCTTATTCTTTTGAATGGTTTAATGCATCAAATACAACATTAACTGAAATTAGTGAAGATTTAGTTAATTTAAGTAGCAATACATACACAGTAGTTTCAACAGATGCCAATAACTGTAGTGAAACCATTTCAATTCTTATTTCAGAGCCGGTAGCTCCTATTTCTTTAACACATACAATTGATAACGTAAATTGTAATGGCGGATCAGATGGAGCAATTAATATTACCACTTTAGGCGGAACTCCTGGTTACACTTTCAGTTGGTCTAACGGAATGAATACTGAAGATTTGAGCAATGTTTCTGCGGGTGACTACACGCTAACTGTTACAGATAACCTGGGTTGTACTTTTTCAGAAACGTTTACAGTTACCGAGCCAATTAATGCTCTAAGTGGTATAGTAACAACAGAATCTGTACTGTGTTTTGGAGATGCTAAAGGGAGTGTTGATTTAACTGTATCCGGAGGAACAGCGCCCTACACTTACTTGTGGAATAACGGTTCACCCAATCAAAACTTATCTAATATAGTGTCAGGTATGTACACGGTTACCATAACAGACGCGCAAGGTTGTACCTCATCAGTCGGAGGCTTTGTATCACAACCCGCAAATCCTTTAACTGTTATCGTAAATGTTACTGACCCATCGTGCTATCTGTTTGAAGACGGAACGATAGATCTTACTGTATCTGGCGGTTCCGCTCCTTATTCTTTTTCTTGGGGAAACCAAAGTCAGTTCTTAATGAATAACCCAAGCGAAACACTCAATAATGTTTCGGCTGGAGATTATATTTTAAAAGTGAATGACAGGTATAATTGTTCTTATGAAGAAATCGTAACTGTTAACCAACCCGATACAATTGAGGTTGCTGAAAATATTATCCCAGTAAGCTGTTTTAACGGTAATGACGGAGAAATTGATGTAACTGTAATTGGTGGAACAACACCTTACCAATTCAATTGGAGTAATAGCACAACAACAGAAGATAATTTTAATTTATTATCAAACAGTTACGAATTAACCGTAACGGATAATCAAAATTGCACTTACACACGCTCTTATTTTGTTGAACAACCAACAGAAATAATGATCATTGAGACAATTACTAAAGTAAGTTGTATCGACCAAGTAGATGGTACAATTTCTGTTGAAACCTCTGGAGGTACACCGCCATATAATTGGTTGTGGACAACTGGAGAGTATACAGATTTTATTGAAGGATTAGCACCAGGTATGTACGGTCTAGAAATTACTGATAATAACAACTGTTTACAAAGCTATGATTTCGTGGTTCCTGAAAATGCTTTAGAGTGTTTAACCATACCTAATACATTTACTCCAAACGGAGATAACTATAACGATGTTTGGAATATAAAAAACCTCTACCTCTACCCTGATGCAACTGTTCAAATCTATAACAGATGGGGTAATTTACTTTATGAAGCCAATGGAGATTACACACCATGGGATGGTATAATAAATGGAGAACAATTACCAGCTGCAGTTTACTACTACGTTATTGTTCTAGAGAATGATATAAACAATAAATACACAGGTACAATTACAATTATAAGATAAGCATGTATTCAATAAAAAATATACTCACTCTTTTCTGTGCAACACTCGGATTAAGCGCTTTCTCGCAATGTCCTACATTAACAATGAGCGGAAGCCCTGTTTCTTGCTATGCTGCAACAGACGGACAAGCATCCGTTGCTATTAATGGCACAAGTGGAAATTACACCATAACTTGGTCCACCACCCCAACCACCACATCTTCAGTTTTAACCTCCGTTGGTGCCGGATCTTACACTGTAAATGTAAAAGATAATGTTACCGGTTGTACTTCGGTTGGTGTATACGTAGTTAATACACCAGATCCCATTTCAATTCCGTCTAGTACAACAGACGTAAATTGTTTTGGAGAATCAACTGGTGGTATCGTAATTAACCCTTTTGGCGGAAATATGCCTTATTCTTATGATTGGGATATTGATGGCACGGGTGACTTTAATGACAATAAAGACATTAATAACCTCAGTGCCGGAAATTACACTGTTGTTGTTAGAGATAGTAAAGGTTGCCAAGCAACCAAAAGCCTATTTATAAACCAACCTAATGCAGCACTTAATGCAAACCTTACTCAAACAAATGTAAGTTGTTTTGGAGAAACAGATGGATCTGTAGATTTAACTACCTTCGGAGGCTCAACTCCCTATAGCTATGCTTGGAGTAACACTGCGGTTAGTCAAGACCTAACAAATCTAAGTGCAGGTAATTACTCGGTAACAATAACAGATAATAAAGGATGTACACGCACAGAAAGTACAACTATAAATCAACCCACTCAGCTTTCTACCACAATGGGAAGTACACCTGTTTTATGTAATGGAGACAGCAACGGTAGTGTGAGTGTAGCAGTTGGTGGAGGATCTGCACCTTATAGCTATCAATGGAAAAACTCGAACTTTGTACTTACAACCAATAGTGCTACCTTAAATAATGTTGTATCCGATGCCTACGAAGTTACTGTTACCGATGCAAATGGTTGTACCATAACAGATACAGAAACTATTAACACTCCAACTGCAATTATAAGTTCTATAACTAGAACAAACGTGAGCTGTTTTGGTGGAAACGACGGATCTGTTGATGTAACCGTATCCGGTGGAACACCAAACTACACATACACCTGGCAAAATAGTACAGGGAACTTATCAAATAATACACAAGACTTATCTAGTCTAAGCGCTTCAATTTACAGTGTAGAAATTAGCGATAACAACGGGTGTACAGCTATAGAAACAATCGAAATTACACAACCTATGTCTCCTGTGTCTATTTCTGGAACGATTACCAATGTTGACTGTTATGGAACAAATACTGGAGCCATAGATGTTGTGGCTAACGGAGGAACTTTGCCCTACACATACAACTGGTCAAACGGAGAAACTACAGAAGATATTTCTAACTTAATTGCCAGTAACTACAACCTTTCTATTACTGATGGCAACGCATGCTCTTACTCTGCTTCATTTACCATAACTCAACCAAACGACACACTAAGTGCAACTAACCTTGTAACACCTGTTAATTGTTTTGGAGAAAGTAATGGAGGAATTGATATGACACCTGCTGGAGGAACAGCACCCTACTTTTTTAATTGGTCCAATTCAAGTTTTCAACTTTCTGACCACTCAGAAGATTTGGTGAACTATCCTGCCGACACTTATTTCTTAGAAATGCTTGATGCAAAAAACTGCATCCATCTTGATACAATACAAATCCTACAACCAACAGCCTTAACTAATAGTTTGACTGACGTAGATGTACTCTGCAAAAATGACGCAACCGGTTCTATTGATCAAACTATAAACGGAGGAGTTACTCCTTACAATATCTTTTGGTCTAACAACCAAACAACAGAAGATTTAAGTAATCTAACAGCAGATTGGTACGTTGTAACAGTAACAGATTTTAATGGATGTACAACTACAGATTCTACAGAAATAACTGAACCACTTGACACGATTAGTTATACTTTTACAAAAGATGATGTAATTTGTAATAATGGAAATACTGGATCCATTTCTATACTTGTAACTGGTGGAACAACACCTTATCAATACAATTGGAACACAGGAGATACACTAGCAAATATTGAAGACTTAACAGCTGGTACATATACTTTTCTAATTACAGATAACAATGGGTGTAACTTCACAGACTCAATAGAAATTACACAACCAGAACCACTTGTGTTGAATGAAATAATTACAGACGTAACTTGTTTCGGATTAAGCGATGGTAGTGTTGATATCTCACCCACTGGAGGAACTACTCCTTACACTTACACATGGTTAAACTCAAACTTTCAACTTGCTAACCAAACACAAGATTTATTAGACTTCCCAGCAGATATTTACCAATTAGAATTAAGAGATACCTTCAATTGCTTAACTGAAGTGTTTATCGAAATTCCGGAACCTGACTTATTACAAACATCTTTAACATCAGTAGATATAACATGTGCTGGAGGAACAGATGGTTCTATTGATGTTTCTGTAATTGGCGGTAACCCTGGATATACTTATTTATGGACAAACGGTGTTACCACTCAAGACTTAACTGACATTCCTGTAGGAACGTATCAAGTACTTGTAACAGATACCAAAAATTGCACAGATAGCATTGCTGTTACACTTGTTGAACCAGATTCAATTAAAATTGACTTTGACATATTAAACGTTAGTTGTGCGGACCAACAAGATGGTATGTTAACAGCCCTACCCTTCGGTGGCACAGGATCCTTCCTATTTGACTGGAATTCACCTGTATCACAAATGGATTTTATTGAAAATCTTGCAGGCGGAACCTATGCTGTAACCGTAACTGATATTGTTGGATGTACTGCAATTGACAGCGCTGCTGTGCTTGTAAACCCAATACTTTGTTTAGATCCGCCAAACACATTTTCTCCAAATAACGATGGTTACAATGATGTTTGGAATATTCAAAATATAGAAATTTACCCAAATGCTATCGTTCAAATCTATAACCGATGGGGAAATTTATTATATGAACAAAAAGGAAGCTATACCGCTTGGGATGGAATAATTAACGGACAACCTTTACCGGCAGAAACCTATTACTATGTAATAATTGCCAACTTTAAAGAATTAGAGCCTTTAAAAGGCACATTAAATATTATTAGATAATTAAGATCGACTTTAATAGAGAATACAATATGAAAAATTTAGTACTTATCGCGTTTGCACTAGCAGTTTTCACCTCTACTGCACAGCAGATTTCATTAAACTCTCAATACATGTTTAATGAAATTGTAATTAACCCTGGTGCAACTGGAACAAAAGATTACATACCTGTTCATCTCAACTTTAGAAAACAATGGGCAGGATTTGAAGGAGCTCCCACAACACAAACAGCGTCTGCGCATGCTGCAGTAGGTAATAACTTAGGTTTTGGAGGATTCTTATTTAACGACGTTGCGGGTCCTAGCAGAAGATCTGGTGTACAGTTAAATGGAGCCTACAATTTGCGCTTGTCTAGAGATAAAAAACATAACCTTGGACTCGGACTTGGTATGTCTTTTACTCAGCATATTTTAGATATCAATTCTTTAGAAACCGAACTACCAGATGATCCAGCCATAGCGCGTAGCTTTAATCATCAATTTGTACCTGATGCAACTTTTGGTGCATATTACTCTTTTGAAGATAAAGGGTTTTTTGGTTTGTCTGCAAGAAACTTATTGCAATCAAGAAGAGATTTATTCAACTTTGATCAAACCTTTAGTAATACACTAGTTAGAACATATTATGCTTTTGGAGGATATACCTTTACTTTAAACGATAAGTGGGGTTTAAAAACTACCGGACTTCTAGATGTTATTGAAGCAGGTGTATTTCAATTTGACGTAAGTGTACTTGCAGTATATAACAAAATGTTCTGGTTTGGTGGTTCTTACAGAAATTTGGACGCTGGAGTTGCCATGGCAGGTTTACAATTAGGCGCTTTTAAATTTGGATATTCTTACGATATTACCTTCTCTGATATAAGAAGCTACCAGACAGGATCGCATGAAATTTTCTTAGAGTTACAACTAACTCCTAGTCAAGGTAACGGGGGCGGTTCTCGTACACCATGGTTAAAAAGAAATAGAATTTACGCACCATCAATATAAGTCGTTTTTTTGATGAAAATAGCATATACCCTTCTTCTCTTTGCTGCAGCTTTAAGCTTTAAGTCAAGCGCACAATCTTTAAATGAAGCAGATAAACTTTATTCGAACTACGAGTACGCAGCTGCAGCTCAAATTTATGATGCTTATCGCTTAGATAAAGAGCTAATTACTCCTGATTTAGAACGGCTTGCTTATTGCTACTATGTAGTAGGAAATGAAAAAAAAGGTATAACAGCTTATAAAGAATTAATCAAAAGGGAAGATAAGCAAGGAATAGAACATTATTACCGTCTTGGAGCGTTACAAAAAAATGCAAAGCAATACGATAGTGCAATTCAAAGCTTTAAATTGTACCAAAAAGAAGGCGGGAAAAACCCTGTTGACTTACTAATTAAGCAGTGTGAAGCAATTCCCTCCTGGAAAGAAATTAAGTATCAAAGATTTGAGAACGATCCATACAACGATGAAAAAGCCAACATTCTTATACCTTATGGAGGTTTAGATAACATATCTATTTTATTTGAAACAGGGTTAGACTCTGCAGGCAACGCTTTATCCTTTGCATCTGACAAAAACAACTTCGCTGAAGTACTGCTCTCTCGACCATTTTCAACATCAGAGAATATCCGTATACCCTACTATTGGTTAGACGGTAAAAACAATTCCTTCTCTATTAGTTCTATAACAATTGACGAAGCAAATAATAAAGCGTATTTCACTGTAATGGAGCCAATAAGTAGAGATGAAAGCAGAAGAGGTCCGCACATTTACATGGCAGACTATACCGATTTCTATACTCCACTCAAAAATATTGAACCTTGGCAGCACGCAGGAATAGAAAGTAATGTTTACACTGCACAGCCCACATTATCTTCTGATGGTAAAACAATGATTTTTAGTAGAACCACTAGCACAAAACCAGATGCTGATCTCTATATTTCTTTCCTAGATAAGAAAACATGGAGCACACCTGTCGTCCTTGAAACTATTAATACCAATGGAGAAGAAATGTTTCCTGTTTTAATTGGCGATTCTCTTTTAACTTTTGCAACCGATGGAAGATTGGGCTACGGAGATCTTGATATTTACTATACAGAATTTTCATATAACTTCCCATCTTCCGATGTACAGCACTATAAAGCACCTATAAACAGTGCTCAAGATGATTTCTTGGGTTATTGGCGCGATGCATACACATTTGACTTTAGTTCAAATAGAGATGCTGGAAAAGGAGATGATGACGTATGGCGGATGTATTTAGAACGACCTAAAGTGATCAACCAAGATTCTATTGCCTTTGAGGAATTTATAGCTAAATGGGAAGACCCAAAAATCTATTTTGGCTTAGACAAAGATGTATCTGACGAAAGCCTATCGTTTCTAGAAGAACTTAAACAATTTATTACAGAACAGCCCAATCTAGAAATCATACTAATCGGACATACAGACGCACAAGGATCAGAAAAATACAACCAACGTTTAGGTATGCGAAGAGTAAAGTGGTTATTAAAAAACTTTGAAAAAGAAGGTATCCCAACTGAAAATATTACACTAATATCTGTGGGAGAAACACAACTTGTTAATAAGTGTAGCGATGGAGTTAAATGCAACGAAACAGAACACGCTAAGAATAGATTTGCAGAAGTACAATTGAAAAGATAATACCTCTCTTCTACCCGCTTGTATGTGTTATCATTTGCGCTAAAATTACGGAGCTCTAAAGAGCTGAAAAGCATATAAGTTTCTGTTTTCATCTACACATATTGTAGTATATGTAGAGGTAAACCCAGGAGTAATAATATTTTGATAGTGGGTTTTAGAGTTTTCCCAATTTTCTACTAATTGTTTAGCTATACGTTTATATGTACCAATAGACTCTGCCGTTTTTTCGCCCTTTAACTTAACAGGAGTTTGCATGTTAAAGTATTGAACATTTTCTGCCAAATAAGTAAATGATATACCGTAAAACGCAACTCTATCTTTTGGCCATCTAAATAATTTTTTGCACTGCTTATGTGATAATTTTCTTTTTCTCAATAAATATTGAGAATGCTTCAACGCTGGTTCAAAAAGCAAAGTGTCTACTTTCAACGGCTGTACTTTAACCTTTTTTCGAATGGCGTTTACTTCTGTTGTAATCAATTGATTCAATCTTTTCATATCTACCTCATCACTGTGCTCAATCATTAGTTGAGCAGAAAGTGAAGCGGACCAGAGTATAAAAATGAAAATAAGAAAACGCATAGAACTAAGTAAAACAAAAATGCTCGAAACGTAACGCTCGAGCATTTAAACTTATCGACTTATAAATTAAGTAAATAACACACTAGAACCATAAGGTGAATCAACAGGATTAACTACCATTACAGGGATTTCGGCGTCATTTGTAATCATATATTGTTCATAATTGCTAGAAAAACCAAAAATCGAGTTCTTATGTAAATTCATAATCGCAATTAAATCAGCATCTTTCTGTATAGCCAACTTAACGATTTCTTTATCAAAACCAGCACTTGGAGCTAATGTAGCTGTTACATCAATGTCTCGCTCAGAAAAGAAGCGCTTGGCAAATTGAATGTTCGCTTGTACTTTGTGTTTCAAAAACTCGTCAGACTCGTCCGGAGTAATTACATGTACTCTACTATTAAAATACTTCGCCATTGAAGCAACTAAAGCTAGCTTTTGCTTTGTTTCTTTGTGTAAGTCTAAAGGCACAACAATATCGTCATAACCTGTATCTTTTACCTCTTTACTTTGTACAACAACAAAAGGAACTGAAGAATAAGACACAACCTTTAATGCGTGTGATCCTGTAACATGCTGCCATCCTGAAGCACCGTGTGTACCCATAAAGATTAACTCTGCATGATGTTCAGCAGCAAACTCACCAATATCGTCAAAAATATTACCAACGCGCACCGCCGGAATTAAATTCACCTCTTCATCTTTGAATTGAGAGATTACTTCATCTAACTTTCTCTCTGTTACATCAATTAATTTTGCTTTTGCTACAACATGCAACAAGAAAATTTTGGCATTCACATACTTCGCAGTAATAATAGCATGTTTTAAGGCATTGTCTGCAACCTCTGTAAAATCGTGAGGTACGATAAATGTTTTTTCAGACATAATAACAATTTGGTTTTATAATAGAATATAAAAGTAAACATATCTTTCACACTCCACTTGCATTTATAATACTTTAATAATACTAATAAAACCGTAATAATTCAACCCATAATTTAAATAATCATTAATGCTAAGTTTACATTAAAGCGTTAAACACTTCGTAATCTTGTTTATACAATTCAAGTAAATGAAACTAACAGGAAATATATTAAAAGAATCTGCTCGTATTAGCCATCAACTTATGGTTAAAAAGAAAACAACAAATCAAGCTCAAAAAGATGTGTTGACTCACCTACTCCATAAAGCAAAAAAAACAAGAATTGGAATTGACTTTGATTTCGACAAAATACTAGAAAGCACACCTGTTGAAAAAGCCTTTTCAGACGCACTTCCTTTGTTTTCATACGAAACTTTCTATGCGCGTTATTTAAATCAAACAATTGCGGGTGACAAAAATATAATATGGCCAGGAAAAATGCCATACTTTGCTCTCAGCTCAGGAACAACAGCAAATGCTAGTAAAAAAATTCCTGTTTCTGACCACATGATCAAGCAATTTCAAAAAACTACCTTTGAACAACTTGCCAATCTTTATTCATTAGATCTGAGTGCCGAGTTTTTCGGATCTTCAGTCTTAACAATCGGAGGTTCAACAAAGCTTACAAAAATTGACAACCACTTTGAAGGTGATTTAAGTGGAATTTTACAAAAACAAAAAAGTATCTTCTTCAAGCCCTACTCTAAACCCAGCAAATCTATTTCGAAGTTAAAAAACTGGGACGAGAAGGTGGAACAAATCATTTACCACGCACCCAATTGGAACATTGGTATCATTGCAGGTGTGCCTACTTGGGTCTCTATGCTCTTAAAAGCAATTGTAGAACACCATAATCTATCAAACATACATGAGATTTGACCCAACCTGAAACTCTATTTGCATGGAGGGGTTTTCTTAGATAATTACAAAGAAAAAATTGACGTACTCTGTGCACATCCATTGCATTACCTAAATACCTTTCTAGCCTCTGAAGGATACTTTGCTTATCAAAAGGCAAATGTGCAAGATTTGCAACTATTAGTCAACCACGGTGTGTATTACGAATTTATTGAAAAGAAATATTTTGACTTAGTAAATACAAATAAACACGAAAACATACCCACGAAAACAATAAACGAAATAGAATTAAGCAAACGCTATGGTTTAGTTATTAGTACGTGCTCTGGTTTATGGAGGTATATTGTAGGTGATGTTATTAGTTTTACAGATTTACAAAAGTTTAGTATTAAGATAGAAGGGAGAATATCGCAAACCCTCACTACTGCCGGAGAGCACTTATCGCTAGAAAATCTTACAGAAGCAATAAAAAGAACTTCAGCTGAATTACAGATTCCTGTGGACGAATTTTGTGTATATCCTTCAAAAAATAATAAAAGACACCATTGGTACATTGGTTCGCAAAAGGTTGTTAATGAAAACCTGTTCGCTGTAAGCTTAAATAAACATCTAGAAAGTATAAACGAAGACTATAAATACCTTCGTAAATTTTATTTGAAACCTCCAAAAATAAAAGCTTTACCGAGCCAAAAATTCTATGAATTCCTTTCGTTAAATGATAAACTTGGTGGTCAACATAAATTTTCGCGCGTTATGAACGAAAAACAGCGTGTTAGTTGGGAAATCTTTTTAAACTCGGCATTTATTTAAAATAGTTATACCAATTCTTTATGGTGCTTTCTACTTAAACGTTTTTCGTTTTCTTTTAATACATACTTATAGATACCGTTAAGAAAAACAGCTCCAACAATTAATGCAGCACCATAGTAGAAGTAATCTCCTACTTTTTCGTTCTCATTTAAACTAATTGCTGCAATAATCAAGGTATAAATCGGTTCCATATTTATACTTAATGTTACAGTAAAGGCACCTAAGTATTTAGTTATTTCTACTGTAACTAAAAACGCTATAGACGTGCACACAATGCCTAAAAACAATAACCAAAGTAAGTCCATTTGGTCCGCATCCCATATTCCACCTGTATTGGGCAGGTGTGTAAAGCCTCCTGAAACAAGTAAACATATCGTAAGTAAAACTGAAGCACTGAACATCTCATAAAGGGTAAGTGTACTTGCCTTTGTTTTACCAATTAAATGACCGTTAAAAGTAGAAAACAGCGCTGCTAAAAGTGCAGAAATTAGTCCATAAACAATTCCGATTGTTTGTCCTTCACTGTTTGAATCACTTGTAATTAGAAGAATTCCGGTAATAATAATTATACCTAAAATCAATTCGGTTGCTCTAAACTTTCTTTTCATCACCAAAGGCTCCAACCAAGATACGTGTATAGTTGCGGTTGCTAAACAAACAATTGCTAAAGAAGCTGTAGATTCTTTAATGCTAATATAAAACGTAAGCCAATGCAAAGCTACTAAGACACCTACACCCAATGTTTGTAGCGCTACTCTCTTATCTGGTATTATTAACTTTCGTTTGACTAAGACCATTAAGATAAACAACGAAACAAATGCGATAACAACCCGATACCAAACAATACCAATTGCATCAATTTTAATCCATTTACCTAAGATTCCTGTGAAACCCCAAATAAAAATAATAACGTGCAGAGCGCTGTGGTACTTTAAATTTGTAAACATCCTAATTTCTATAATTACAGAATGTAAAACTACACATAAAAGAAACTTAAGAAACCGCTTGTTCTTTTCTCTTTTTCTAGCATACTTGTAAAGCAATTTAGCCTATTTTATGCTGAAAGGGTTGTTTTAGTGTACAGTTTAGGTCTGTATTCTTATACATTATATCTATTTTTATGACATGCAATTTAAAGACGTTGTTGGGCAAGAAGAGCTAAAAAAACATATCATTCAAGAAGTACAGAATGATAGGGTTAGTCATGCTCAATTGTTTCTAGGAAAAGCTGGATTTGGGACCTTACCTTTAGTACTCGCATTTGTTCAGTACTTATTTTGTGCAGACAGAACTCGTACAGACTCTTGTGGAAGCTGTTCTTCTTGTAATAAAGTAAGCAAACTGCAACATCCAGACTTACATTTTTCTTTTCCTACGGTACAAACTCTTTCTAAAAATAGCAACGGATTACTGCCAGAATGGAGAGAAAAAATAACCACTAATCCTTATTTTAATCTCTACCAATGGATAGAAAAAATTGATGAAAAGAAACGACACCCAATTATATCTGTTCACGAAAGTGTTGAAATCATTAAAAAACTCTCCCTAAAATCGTTTGAAGGTGGTAAAAAAGTAATGTTAATTTGGATGGCAAGCGAAATGAACACCCAATGCGCCAATAAACTTTTAAAAATTTTAGAAGAACCTCCAAAAGATACTGTATTCTTTTTAATTGCTGAAAGCGCTGAGAATCTCCTGGCTACAATAAACAGCAGAACTCAAAATGTTATAGTTCCTAGAATAGAAGAAGTTGAGTTAGTAAAATATTTAATCGACAACAATTTAGGAAACCATGCTACACTAGGTAGTATTGCTTTACGTTCTGCAGGCAACTTAATTGAAGCCATTGATTTATGTGGTACGCACGAAGAAAAAGACATGAACCGCGAGTACTTTGTTACATTAATGCGTGTATGTTATAAGAAAGATGTTAAAAGTATGCTCGGTTGGGCTGAAGAAATAGCTACAATTGGCAGAGAGCGCCAGAAAAACTTTATTAAGTATTGCTTGTATATGCTAAGACAAAGTTTAATGAAGAATTATACAGACGAGGACCTAATGCGTGCATCTGATGAAGAAATTGCTTTTTTACAGAATTTCGCGCGCTTTATAACTGGAAATAACATTATAGATTTTAATACTCTATTTAATCAAAGTTACTACCACATAGAAAGAAACGCAAATGCCAAAATTCTTTTTACGAATATAACTTTTGAAATAATGCGTTACATTCATAAAGCTTAATCCTTTCTAAATTTTTTAAATCAACTTAAAGGTTGATAAATGTCATATCTATAAGACTGCTAGTTTTCTAATTTTACCTAAAAAATAATTAATTATGGAAAGCACTGCAGTAGATCAAAGTATTTGGAATAAAATTTTTAAAGGAGAATTAGAGGTAAATCGTTTTGGACTTATAGCCGTTTTATTATTAATTGTTGGTTGTTTAGGAGGAGTTACTGTTGGTTTAGGTGCTATTGAAAGTACTGTTCAACTTACACTTGTTGTTGTTCCTACAATGACGGCTTTAACTTTACTACTCGCTGTTGCTCCTATGAAATATATTATGACAGCATCTGCTATTGCAATCGACCTGCTTATTCTTCTTATCAATTTTATTTAGCACAAGCATCTAAATCATGCTTAAAAAAAGGGAGTCAATAATTATTGACTCCCTTTTTATTTCTTTGATTTACTACTTTACTAAACCAATCTCTTTTAAACGTTCCATTAAATAATCTCCAGCAGTAATATCTTCATACTGTTTAGGATTGTTCTCTGTAATGCAAGACGGTAAACAATTCAACTTCATATCACTTCTTGGATGCAAAAAGAATGGAACAGAATATCTACTTGTACCCATTAATTCTTTTGGAGGATTAGTTACTCTATGTGTTGTAGATTTTAATCTATTGTTTGTTAACCTTTGCAGCATATCTCCTACATTGACAACAATATGGTCTTGAATTTCTGTAACAGACACCCATTCGCTATTTTTATTCAAAACTTGCAAGCCATCTGCCGAAGCTCCAACCAACAAAGTAATTAAGTTTATATCTTCATGAGCTCCTGCTCTAACCGCTCCCAGCTCTACTTCACCCGTAATTGGTGGATAATGGATAGGTCTTAAAATACTATTTCCATTATGGATGTGTGGATTAAAATACTCTTCTTCTAAACCTAAAAATAAGGCAATGGCTCTCAACATATGTCTCCCAGTATCTTCAAACGCTTGATAGGCCTTTTTTCCTGTAGGTAAAAATGCTGGAAGTTCTTCTACGGCAACATTATCCGGATACTCTTTTTCTATTGGATCTTTATCTTCAACGAACTGACCAAAGTGCCAAAATTCTTTCAAGTCTCCAGCTTTCATACCTTTAGCATGCTCTTTTCCAAAAGAAGTATATCCTCTTTGACCTCCTATTCCTTCAATCTCGTACTTTTTCTTAATCGATTCTTCTAAAGCGAAAAATTCCTTTATATCTTTATATAGGTTAGCAACGATTGATTCATTAATTCCATGATTTTTTACGGCAACAAAACCGATGTCTTCATAGGCTTTTCCTAAATCCGCTACAAACGTGTTTTTCTCTTCTTGTGTTCCATTCACAAACTTTGATAAATCTACAGATGGAATTCCTTTTGGCGTGCTCATATTTAAAAATTAAATGCGTAAAACAAAGTTAAGCTGATTTATTAAATAACCTAAAAGATAAAGGTACGACTGACTTTTATCAATGATTCGCGGTTGTTTTCAACTTTTTTATCATCCATAAATCACAAGCAAAATGACCCGAATCACCCAACGGTTTATCCATTCTTTTAAAGCCCATTTTTTCATATAACGAGATAGCACTCTTTAACTCCGGCAATGATTCTAAATATAGCTGATTAAACCCTAAACCTTCTGCATAATCTATGCACGTCTGCATTAGTTGCTTCCCTAGACCTTTTCCTCTTGCTTTTTTAAGTAAATAAAGTTTAACCAATTCTGCACATCCTTGTGGTAAACCTTTTGTAGGATAAATTCCGCAACCTCCTAGAATATCATTTCCTTCTTGAAGTATAAAATAGACAGCTCTTTTTTCTTTAAATAAAGTGAACAAATCATTGGTGGTTGGATCTGTGTAAACCGTCCCAGGCTTATCAACTCCAAACTCGCGGAGAGCATCTTTAATAACCTGGGCAATCTGTAAATTATCCTCCTGCTGAATTGGTCGAATAATCATACTAACTTTTTAAGTGCTAAGGCATAACCAAAATGCACACCTTCGTGTATGGCATTAAACGCTGTGGCTTCTTCAATAGATGATAAGGTTACCTTAAAACTCGTTGTATACGAAGTGTAATTAGAAAAGTCGAGGCTTTCTAAATCAGAAGCAAAGCTTTCTAACAAGCTATCTGCTAATTCTAACAAGTTATTTACGTCTACCTGCTCTAATTTTCCAACAGGTGCAGCGCCTTTCTTAAACATTTCGATAAGCTCGTGGCTAACACGTGGAGCTATACCCGAAAATGTGTAGCATAAAAGTTGATGCGTAACTAGCGTATGACCAAAATTCCAGATTATATTATTGTTATATCCTTCAGGAATGTGGTTAAGCTGTTCTAGGGTGAGTGACTTTACTAAATCCCTAAAGTTTTTACGCGTCTGAATGGTATAGGATAAGTTCATCTTTAAATTAGATTATTGCGCTTTAAAAATAAGTGTATATTTTGTACCCTCTTCTGACTTTCTGGTTATTTCACCATCTAATTGCTCTGCAAGGGTTTGAATTAGTTGTAGACCTAAAGAATCAGAATTCTCATGCGTTATCTCTTCATTAATACCCTTTCCGGTATCGGATATCTCTAAAATGAAATCTTCTTTACCGATTACAGATAGTTTAATAAAAATATGCGTTTGCCCTTCACTGTTTGCTCCATACTTTAGCGCATTTGTAATTACTTCATTAATTACTAAACCTAATGGTATGGCAGTGTCTAGATTTATTTTTACCTCTGGGATATGTATATCTGTAAATACTTTTTCTTTTTCTAAACTCAAAGAATCTACAAGGTTTAGAATTAACCTTTCTACATATTTATCGTAGCCAATATTGGCCAAATCATCTCCCTTGTACAACATCTCGTGTGTTAAGGCCATGGAATAGATTCTTCCTCTGGTTTCGTCAAAAATTTGAAGTGTTTTCTCGTCTTTTATTAAATACCCTTGAAGTTTTAATAAACTCATCACAATCTGTAAATTGTTTTTAACTCTGTGATGTATTTCTTTTAGTAGTATTTCTTTTTCTTGGTTTTGAATTTCGATGTACTTTTTAGCTTTGTAAACGTAGTAACTGTTTTTTGCCATGAAATCGCCTAAAATACCACCTAACATAACGATGCACATTATAATTGAAAGTAAACTAAACTCTGCTTGCGATTCTAAAGGAACGTGGTTACTGATTGCACCATCCACAAATTCTAATAGGTATATTGCCAATACGGCAAGTGAAATAAAAATAGCGGTATATCTACCGTATTTTCTCCGCATAATATATCCAGCAATAATAATTGAAGGCAAAATATAAATCATCGGACTGCTTATTCCGCCCGAATTCATCGCTACTAAAAAAGACCCTAAAAAAACCAGAAATGCTGTAGTAATATAGGAAATATCTAGGTTCTTATGCAGTAAAAACAAGCCCAGATTAACTAAAACAGCAACTGTGTAACCCCAAAATATAAAAGGTATGTTGGTTTGGATTCCAAGAAGGAAATAACAAAAAACACCTAACAATGTAGTTAAAACGCCTGAAACGATCGTAATTAGAATGATGTAATATTTTTGCTTTTTAGTGGGCAAAGTTTCTGGTTTTATCTCAAAAATAACAGATTTTTGAACTAATGTCTTATTAATTGAAGTATTTGTAATTTTAACCCATGGATTTGAACCAAAAACGCTCGTCAATTAAAGTTGGCTATATTGTAGAAATTGTACAAAAACACCACCAACGTTCTGGAGAATTAACTGAAGGTGAAATAAAAAGAATTCTTACAAAATCTCCCAATCATCCACACGGTATAAAAGTGCAACTAACTACTGGAGAAGTGGGTAGAGTACAAAATATTTTAGATACTGATATATAAATGATTTAGTGTAGTTAACAGTTTAAACTGTATACAGATTTACCGACTCTTTCTAATTAAACTTTATTCCGTATCTTCACGCTCAATGAAATTTACAGAACTTAATCTAAACGAATCATTGCTAGAAGCGATTGGTTACATGGGATTTGAAAATGCTACACCTATACAAGAAGCTGCAATTCCCAAAATTTTAGATAATAAAGATATTTTAGCTTGTGCACAAACGGGTACGGGTAAAACAGGTGCATTTGTTTTACCTATTCTTCACAAACTAGCACACAACGAAAACAATTGTGTAGACACTTTAATACTCGTTCCAACCCGCGAATTAGCTGTACAGATAGAACAGCAAATTCAAGGTTTGGCCTACTTTATTTCTGTAAGCTCTATGGCTATTTACGGGGGTGGATCTGGCGATAAATGGAATGATCAAAAAGCTGCACTCAACGGAGGCGCAGATATTATTGTTGCTACTCCAGGAAAACTTTTGTCGCATTTAAAAATGAACAACGCTAACTTTAGCAAGGTTAAACACCTAATTTTAGATGAAGCTGACAGAATGTTAGATATGGGGTTTATTGATGATCTTAAAGCCATTATCAAATACTTACCTGAAAAAAGACAAACGCTTCTTTTTAGCGCAACTATGGCTAAAAGTATTAGAGGACTTGCGTCTGACTTATTAAAAAATCAAGAAGAAATTAATCTAGGCATTGCTAAACCTGCAGAAGGTGTTGACCATAAAATATATATGGCTCATGAAAATCAAAAAATACAGGTGCTTTGTAAAATTTTTAAAGAAAGGCCAACTTTTGAAAGTATAATTGTTTTCACCTCATCTAAGATGAAAGTGGGAGAAATTACAAAAGCACTCAATAAAAATGGATTTAAAGCTAAAGGAATTTCATCCAACTTAGAACAGGAAAATAGAGAAGAAGTTTTACGTGGATTTAGGTCTAGACGCATTCGTATACTGGTTGCAACAGACGTTATGAGCAGAGGTATTGACATCAAAGAAATTAACATGGTAATTAATTACGATGTACCAAATGATGCTGCTGATTATGTACATAGGGTTGGAAGAACGGCAAGAGCAAATACCACTGGAGAAGCTTTTACACTGGTAAATGAAAAAGATATTCAAAAGGTTCATAAAATTGAAAAACTAATTGAACAAGAAATAGAAAAAGTACCTACTCCTGAAGAGTTTGGAGAAGCTCCCGTTTGGAAACCTTTTATTAAAAAACCAGGTAATTCAAAAGGCTACAAAGGGGGAAACAACTCAAATAAAAAGAAGAAAAAATTCTACCCAAAAAAAAACAAGTTAAATAACCCACCCAAACAAAGTTAAGTTATACAACTTTGATTAAATACGCTTATTTATATAACAATAAACGTTCTATTATTTGCTTAATTTAAGTATTCTAAATGCGCTTTTGACTACTAAGATAAACACAATTGTACCTACAATTAAATCTGGTTCACTAGTTTTCAACCAATGCACCAATATTCAGGCTACAATAACTCCCAAGTTAATAATCACATCATTTGACGTAAAAATCATACTGGCCTTTATATGTGCATCTTCTTTATTTTTTGATTGTTGTAAAACATAAAGACAAACTCCGTTAGCCACCAGTGCAAAAATAGATACAAGAATCATCGTTGAAAAATCAGGAAGCTTTTCTTCTCCAAAAAATCTTCTTAAAACTTCTATAAAACCAATAATAGCAAGTATTATTTGAAAATATCCTGCACGTTTGGCAATTCTTTTTTTCTGAATCAGGGTTCCTCCTACTGCCAATAAACTTATTCCATAAACTAAACTATCAGCAATTTAGAAACAAAAACTGAGTTACTTTTTGTTTTGCGCATATCTAGCTATTTGAATTTTTTTATCAGCTAAAACTTTAGCCGTTTTCTGCACTCAATAAAAGTACACATCACAAAATATTAAACCTAAAACTGATTTCACTTTATAAAAAGCCAAGAGTATCAAACTAAAACAAACGGTGTAATGCAATACTCTTGCTACTAACTAAAGAAAAATAAAGTTGAAAAATTCTCCTAACTTTGTAACAAATAAAAAAAATGGCTTTAACTAATAACGATATTCTAAAGAAACTAAGAGTTGCTCATAAACTAACTGATGTGGATATTGTAGATATTTGTAAGCTTGTAGATTTTAAAGTTTCTAAGTCTGAAATTAATTCGTTTTGCAGACACGATGAGCACCCAAAATTTGTGGAGTGTGGAGATCAAGTTCTACGCAACTTCTTAAACGGTTTGGTAATTCACTTGCGTGGACCAATGCCAACCAAACCCAACCATGGAAAAAATACACAGAAAGGTCCTTCTAGAAAATACAGCGAAAGAAAGAGTGATTAAAAATCAATTACAATTCCTATAGAAGGTAAAACATTTCCTTCAGTAGCTAAAGGCAATTGAACGAGCTCTTGTGGAGTTACCACAGTTCCATTCTCTTCTTTTAATAACGCATATCCTGGTTCTGAAGGTTGTACTTGCGCGAGTAAATTTTGTACTTCTAAGAAAATATCCAACGCCCAATTATCAAAACTCCATTTTTTATCTATACGTAAATCGGTTTGATTAAAGGCGTTTAACTTTACCTCTCCTAATCGTGTATAATCTTTAATAATTGCCGGATAATTAGCAAGTGTTGCAGCTTCATCTACAGGAGCATATGGGGTTTGACCCGAATACCTCACACGCAAACTAACTTCCCAATTTTTTTTCTTTCCGAATTTATATCCTCCTGTAAAACTAGCTAGCACTCCTTGGTTCCAGGCGGACGGTATATACTCATCTGTATCAAACCCAGTAAATTCTGACTGAAAAAATGTAAGGGCTAAAATACCATAAAAGTTTTTTGCTAATTTTTGTTGAGCAAGCAACTCCACTCCGTATGTTCTTCCTAAACCAATACTTCTAATTGGTTCGTTTCCGAGCACAGAAAAGTCTCCTCCTAAATTAGCTAAAGAAACGCTATCGTTTACCGATACAGGATAATCACTGTACTGTTTAAAAAACCCTTCTACTGTTAGTTTGGTAGATTTTGTAGGTAAATACTCTACTCCTAATACATAATGATCGCTTTTAATGTATTTCACATCTCTATTTACCTCAACACCGTTATTATCTTTAAAGCCTAAGATGGTATAGGGAGGTATTTTAAAATATCTCCCTACAGATGCGTTTATTGACCACTTTTGTGTTTTATCTACCGCGTAAGAGAAAGCAACACGTGGACTCAGCGTTCTATAAACTTCGTTACCCGTTTCTGTAAAAGTATTTCCGTCAAAACGCAAACCTCCAGAAATAGACAATCTATTGTTTAAAACCTTGGTATTAGCTTGAACAAAAGCTCCATACCTCCAAAAGTTTAAACTGTTTTCGTATGAGAAATTATTAACTAAATCTTCGGTGTCATTTATGTAATCTGCATTTTGTATCACTGCTCCAGCAGAAAGCTCAAACTTCTGATAATATCTTTTATAATAGTAACGCACTTTTGCTTCTTGTTCTTGTGAAATATTGTTTAAAAACAACCCTGTTTGAGCAACATTATCTTGAAAACGACTAAAATTGTTTCTTAATAAATTAATACTTGCAGAGGTAGTCATAAACCCGTTTACATTTTTAAATCTTTTCCTCCAAGTAATTCCTGAGGTAGAGCTATACTGATTAATTATAGGAACTTGTTCTACTGCATTTACTTCGTCAACGGTAAAGTCTTCAGGTAAATTAACTTTAAAGTTATCTATTGCTCCTACTCCTAATACAGTTATATCATTATATGCGTTAATCTTATGGTTTATTTTGTATTGATAATCCCAATAATCTGGAAGAATCGGTAACCCAATGGCTTTAAATAAAAGTTGTAGGTAAGACCTTCTTGCAGACACAATATAGGTGGTTTTTGCTTGTTTTTTGTCTCCTCTAAATAACGGACCTTCTAATGTTAAGGCTGTTTCAGAGCTACTTACTCTAATATTGGTTTGCATTTCTCTGCTGTTCCCTATTCGTTGATCAAACTGCAGAACACCTGATAAAGCGTTGTCATACTGTGCGCCAAAAGAGGTTGCAGAAAGGGTTACACCTTCGAAAAAAGAAACGTTTAAAAGTCCAACTGGTCCACCAGCCGAACCCTGAGTAGAAAAATGGTTGATGTTTGGTATCTCAATCCCATCTAAATAATATACATTTTCATTTGGTGCACCACCTCTAATTATAATGTCGTTTCTAAATCCTCCAGCAGACCCTCCAACTCCTGGTAATGATTGAACTACTTTTGCAATATCATTGTTTCCACCAGGATAAGTTGCTATCTCTTCTGCAGATAGTTTATTACTTGAAAGCGGTGTTTCTGTTGATTTTTTAAACGGACTAGCCACAATTTCTACGCCCTCAATCTCGGTTGAAGCTTCTTGTCTCATTTCAAAATTGAGATCTGGAGTTCCGGCAGACTTAACCACAACGTTAAACACCACCTCATCTTGATAATCTAACAAAGCTGCTTTTACTGTGTATGCTTTTGTTGGAACATTTTTAATTTCGTAAAAACCATTAAAATCCGTAACTGCTCCGAGGTTGGCTCCTTCTAACCTAACCGTCACACCAAACAATAATTCACCTGTTTTTGCGTCTGAAACAGTTCCGGCAAGCGTTCCGCTTTGCGCTATAGTAGTTGTAGTTGCAATAAATGAAACTACTAACAACAGAATTCTTTTAATTTTACTCATGTTTACATTAATATAACTCACAAACACCACGCATTACAGATTGTTCTTACTTTCAATAAAAAAACGCATCTACAAAAAATAAATACGAATAATAAACCAACCTATTCTATTTTCTTAAAACATAGAGGTAGATAGTGGTAAGTACTATTTTTAGCACATGAAACATTTCTTTTATCTCGTATATACTGTTGTTTCTTTTAGCTTTTTTGCCCAAGACAGTAGTGAAAAGAATTTTTTAACTGGCTCTAATTATCTGTTTAAAGAAAGTCAGCCCGCAATTTTTATTTTTAGAGATAGCAGTAATCTAAGAGTAAAACCGTCTACTGATTCAAAAATAGTAAACAATTTACCTATTGGAAGTCGTGTTTATCTGCATTCAAAATCAAAACACACCCTCACCCTTAATGGAATTAAAAGCGCCTGGTATAAAGTTGAAACGCAAAAAGGAAACGGGTGGATTTGGGGTGGATGCCTAGCCCAACAAGTTCAGCGCAGCGCAGCCAACCCTGACCTCTATTTTTTATTTTCAATTAAGGGTTGTTTGATTGATTCTATAGATCAAAGAACCGAAAAAGTTTATCAATTAAAAGCGGTAGAAAACAATGTTGAATTAGACTGCGTAACTTTTACAAACAATGCTTTGTATTTGGGACAATTATTTAATCACAATAATGCAGGACTTAAAAATTTAGACCACCTACTCACAATAGATTTACCTTGTATAGGAGGTTGCGGGTGTACTACCGGAACAAAATATTTTTTCTTTTACAACAATGCGTTTAAACACACTGAAACTTTATTCGGAACGGCGGACGCAGAATACAGTGAATATGAAGAATTTATTTTTCCAAGCGATTTATCTGGCGAGAAGTTCTTTGTAATAAAAAAAAGCAACTTCGTAGACTGGTCAAATGAAGAAAACATAAATGAATCGGATGCCATAAAAAGAATTTATACGCAATCGTACTACATTTGGAATGGTGAAAGTTTGGTGCCTTCTTTGAGTAGAAAAAAGACGGTAGAAAACTATAAAATGGATGATTTTTAACCGTGGATAGTTTCTTGTTTACCGTAGTTCTGTATCACTTTTGCTTCGTATTCTAACCATTCTGCCCAACGTTTATCCACGTCTGTTCTATCTGTCATTTCTTTAGCCATTTTGATAAAAAGAACGTAATGTCCGGCTTCAGAAATCATTAATTGATTGTAAAATTCTTTTAACTCTGGATCATTTATATTATCTGTAAGCACTTTAAAGCGCTCACAGCTACGTGCTTCTATCATTGCAGAGAAAAGCAGTCTATCTATCAACCTATCATTTCTAGAGCCTCCGTTTATCATAAACTTAAACAGCTCATTTACGTAACTATCTTTGCGCTCTAACCCAAGTTTGTATCCGCGTTTTTTTATGATGTTATGCACCATCTGAAAGTGCTCTAATTCCTCTTGTGCTAAATCCAACATTTTAGTAACCAACTCTGGATATTCTGAATTTTGTACAACTATTGATAATGCGTTAGATGCTGCTTTTTGCTCGCACCAAGCATGATCTGTAAGAATTTCTTCTATATTGGTTTCTACTAATCTTACCCATCTCGGGTCTGTTGGTAATTTTAGTTTAAGCATTTCTTTGCGGTTTTAGTTGCAAAGATACGCCTTTTATGAATTTTGTAAAACCATATACTAAATCAGTGAATTTTTCTTTTAAATTTTTTATTTGTGAGACAATTTTAAGCTATTCTGTGGTTCTGAATTAATTTTATCGTTATTTTCAAACTGTAATTATCTTTAAATACTTTTATATGTTTTCTAAAAAAATTAAATGGATTGTGGGTTTACTGGTTGTTTTTTTCTAGTACTTGCTACTAATCTTGTAGATCGAAGCAATTTTAATAGAATCAAAAATTCTGTAATTAGTATTTACGAAGATCGATTGGTTGCAAAAGGAATCATATTTGATATGAATGCTTTAGTAAACCAAAAGCAAGTTGCACTACTAAAAGGTGATACTATTTTTTTTCTATAATTTGAACTGCTGCACTCTAAATTCATTTCTTCTTCTAAATTAAAAATACCATATTCATCTGTAATCTGTTCTCCTGGTTTAATATCTCTAATAGCAATCTCAAAACCGTAACCCGTACTAATTGTATTGCAATTACAGCAGTGATTAACATATTTAGCAAAATCCCCAACTAATTATTCTATCGCCGTTTTGATCCATATACGAGTACTTATCTATCACATCTTTCATTTCTTTAGATTGATTTAAATACGCATCTGGTGTTACTACTTGCTCTAAACTATCTTTGACATAAACGATAGTACCTTCTGGTATATATGCGGTTGCAAACACACCGTATCCTACGGTTTCACTAATTAATTTAATGGTTGTATTTGGGTGAATCATTCTCGTAAATATTAAACAATTTTAAAGTAATATTAATACGAAAATCGATATGTTGGTGCGCTGAATCTGTTAATTTTTTGATGAATTATTGTTAATTTTTAAGTTCTTTTGAGCATCTATTTTTGACTCAGAAAACGCGTTATAACCATTTCAATTATTCTTTTTTCTATTGTTTTAGCGTGTTGCACATAAAATAAAAATTCTGCTTCAGTAAAAAGTGCTGTTATGTTACCAATTAATTGATTTCTGAGCCCTCTATTTTTTATTAAAAACTGCTTTAAATTTTCTCTTTTTTTTACCTCATCTTTTACGTTTAGGTTTACTTGCTTGTAAAAAGGATGCTGCTCAATAGCTTGTAACAAAATGTAATTTTGAAACTTTAATACTGGTCTTAGCGTTTGATGCATAAATGCTTCTTCTGCTGTTTTTTGGTTTTGTACTTCTATTTCAATGCTAGGTCTTAGTTGCAATAAATATGCTGTTCTATCCATACAAATAAAACGTTTTAGGCTTTTAAAATGTTTTCTAAGGTTGCTAACATATCTGGTTCAAAAATAATGTTTGAGGTAGTTTTTTTGAAACCCGTTTCTTCTTTGCGCTGCAAAATAAGCTCAAACACAACTTCTTCTCCATCATAGTGTGCATTACGCATTAAAATGCCTTGGTTATCTAATTTTAAATCTGTTACGCTACCTTTTGGTTCCAAACCTGCCAGTTTTTGAAAATAAATTTGTAGCATCATCATTTCCATAGCATTAAATGTTGTTTCAAACTCAAACCTTGGGTTACAAATAGCCATTACAATTCCCTTATCTGTTTTCTTTTCAAATGCAAAAATGATAGATCTTAGCTCATCTTCAAAATCGTAAAACTCTATTTCCATGTTTTAGTTTTTTACAATGATAATTGTTTTTTTACTCGAACGCTTAAGTTTTACCTTATCTAATGTAAGTATATCTCTTTTTAAAAGTTATAGACAATAGATTAACAGACTGAATTCAGAATTCAATTCTAATTTTTCTTTAAATTTTGATCGTAATTGTTAATTCTAACAGAAGTATTACTCTCTAAATGAATACAAGTATAAACCTATCTAAACAGCTAATATATCTTCAAAGTTTGCTTCTAAATCTTCTAGCCTCAAATATCCTCTAGATAAAGCGTAAAGCTTTCCTTCTCCTGTTTCTATTGCTACGGTAGGATATCCTTGTACTCCTAGTCTTTTACACATTGAGAATTCTTCAAAGGTTGCTTTTACATTTATCTCTTCTTTCATTTCCGAGATAAACTTATTTCCATCTAAGCTAAATTCTTCAGCAATCGGGCCATAGTAGGATTCTTCCATTGGTGCAATTCCATCGTAATAAACAGCTTGTAGCAAACGATGAGCAAATAATACTTGATTTTCTGGTTGATACTTTTTAAAGACGGTCATAGCAACACCCAAAGGAATAGAGTTAAACTCTATTGAACCTTCTTTTAAAATATCTTTTAAGAAAGCTTCTCCAAACTTTACACCCGTTCTATTTTCAACCGTTTTATACGCTTCTTTAATGTATCCTGCAACTTTACCAATCGGACCCGCTTGAGTTCCTGTAATCATTCCTCCCGATACTACCTGAAATTGATAATTTTCTTTATGTTTTTCATAAAACTCCTTAAACACAGGTGAAAAACCATAACACCATCCACAGAGCGCATCGTAGAAATAAAAAATAGTTGCTTTTTTCATCGTTGAAACAAATTTTTTTAACGCTTAAACGTTAAATTAATAACCACTTTAATTTATAAAATTAACAAATTTTCATAATTACAAATCAAACTGTTGAAAATGGTGTTCTAAATGTTTGGCAAATAAATTATTCCACTCTTTAGCCGATAATTTACCAAAACTTGTACTTTCTTTACCTTCGTAGTAAGATGGACCCTGACCTAAAACTTCTTTCATATTTGCAATAAGCTCTTCTTTTTCTTTTTGAAAGTTTTTCTTATCAGCAATTATAAAAGCCGGAGCTGTTTTAGAGTTTCTTTTATAAGGCTTTTCTCCAACTACAATTCCTTTCACAAAGGTTTTAAAAATCAATTTCGTTAACCAACTATAGTTGGTTTTTTCATTGTTCTTAACCTGTTTGTAGCTAATATTTAAATGGGCTAACATTTGAGCTGCATCCATTTTCCCCCAAAGAGGTTGTGTAGTAGTATCTAAATTATCTAAACGAGAAATATATGTTTCTACACTGTCATTTTCAAAGATATTTTTGATTTTCATTACGCTATTTTTCCAAATATAAGCTAAAAACGTTTTAAAAATAAAAGCTTCTTTTTCATATACTAAAAAAGAAGTACTGCTTTACTTTTATAATGAAATACTCCTCGCTTTATTGTTTAGCGAGGAGTATTGATATAATATTTAGCTTAAAAAACTAACTCTTTAAGCCATTTCATAGCTTTCAATACTTGGACAAGAACAAATTAAGTTTCTATCTCCAAAAGCATTGTCTACTCTACGTACTGCAACCCAAAACTTATTTTCTTTTACGTAAGGTAAAGGATATGCAGCTTCTGCAGGAGAATACGGATAAGTCCAATCTCTATTAATTATACAGTCTGCGGTATGCGGAGCATTTTTAAGTAAGTTGTTTTCTCTATCTGCATGGCCATTTTCAATCTCTTTTATTTCTTTACGAATAGAAATCATAGCATCACAAAAACGATCTAATTCTTCCTTATCTTCAGACTCAGTAGGCTCTATCATTAATGTACCAGCTACAGGAAATGATACCGTAGGTGCATGAAAACCGTAATCAATCAAACGCTTAGCCATATCTGCTACTTCTACTCCAGCTGTATTTTTAAAGTCTCTACAGTCTAAAATCATTTCATGTGCAACCGTACCGTTTTTACCTGTGTATAAAATATCGTAATGACCTTTTAAGCGGGCTTGTATGTAATTTGCATTTACAATAGCCATTTCTGTAGAATGTTTTAATCCTTTTGAACCTAGCATTTTAATGTATGCATAAGAAATCATTAGAATCAATGCAGAACCGTATGGCGCTGCTGATATTGCATTAATTGCTTTATCTCCTCCTGCTTCTGATATTAATGTAGAACCTGGTAGAAAAGGAACTAAGTGCGCTCCTACTCCAATTGGTCCCATTCCCGGACCACCACCACCGTGAGGAATAGCGAAGGTTTTATGAAGATTTAAATGACAAACATCTGCACCAATATTACCTGGATTAGTTAATCCAACTTGTGCATTCATGTTTGCACCATCCATATAAACTTGTCCACCTCTTTGGTGAATAATATCTGTAATTTCTATAATAGACTCTTCAAAAACTCCATGTGTTGAAGGATAAGTTACCATTAATGCTGCTAAATTATCTTTATGCTCATCAGCTTTTGCTTGTAAGTCTTCTACATCTATATTTCCATTTTCATCACACTTTGTAACTACAACCGTAAATCCTGCCATAACTGCTGAAGCTGGATTTGTGCCATGCGCTGAAGCCGGAATTATACATATTTTTCTATGGTAATCTCCTCTTGATTCATGGTAAGCTTTAATCACCATTAACCCGGCATATTCCCCTTGTGCTCCAGAGTTTGGTTGCAAAGAAACTCCTGCAAACCCTGTTGCTTCACATAAATCTTTTTCTAATTGAGCAAACATTTCAAAATATCCTCTTGCTTGTGAGGTTGGAGCAAATGGATGCATGTGGGCGAAACCAGGAAAAGTAATAGGCATTAACTCAGCTGCTGCATTTAATTTCATAGTACAAGAACCTAATGCTATCATAGAATGAACAAGAGATAAATCTTTATTCTCTAATTTCTTCATGTAACGCATCATTTTAGATTCAGAATGATATTTATTAAATACTTCGTGTGTAAATACCGCATCTGTTCTAAGGTGATCATTTGATAAGCCTATGCTATTATCAAATGTAATAACACCTTCAGTACCGTTTAAAGCTTTTGCTAATACATGTACAACCTCTTTTATATCTGATTCTGTAGCTCTTTCTCCTACTGAGATAGAGAACTCTCTTTCATTGATATATCTGAAATTCATACGAGCTGCTTCAGCAAATGCTCGTATTGAACTCGTTGTTGTATTTTCTGGTGTTTCAATCCAAACAGTATCAAAAAAATCTGTTTTACCTACAGTATATCCTAATTGATCTGCATGCTCAGCAATTACTTTTGCTTTATGGTGTATAGTTGTTGCAATCTCTTTCATTCCTTGCGGACCATGATATACAGCATACATACTAGCCATAACTGCCAATAAAGCTTGGGCTGTACATATATTAGATGTTGCTTTATCTCTCTTAATATGTTGCTCTCGTGTTTGAAGAGCCATTCTCAAGGCTATATTTCCATCGGCATCTTTTGAAACACCTATGATACGGCCAGGAATATGTCTTTTATATACTTCTTTTGTTGCAAAATAAGCAGCATGTGGACCACCATAACCCATTGGAACTCCAAATCGTTGTGTTGAACCGCAAACCACATCAGCACCCATTGATCCTGGAGATTTAAGTAAAACTAACGACATTATATCTGCAGCAACAGCTGTTTTTACACCTACTTCATTTGCTTTTGAAATAAAAGTAGAAATATCTTTTACTCTTCCGTAAACATCTGGATATTGAATCAATGCACCAAAAAATGTTTCGTCTAAGGTAGTTTTAGTAGGATCTCCAAAAACCAATTCTATACCTATAGAATTTGCTCTACCTTTTACAACATCAATGGTTTGAGGAAAGGCGAATTCTGAAACAAAAAACTTAATTTTATTTGCTTTAACATCTGCTCTACTACGGGCATTATAAAACATAATCATAGCTTCTGCGGCAGCTGTTCCTTCGTCTAATAGAGAAGCATTTGCAATCTCCATACCTGTTAATTCCATACACATTGTCTGGAAATTTAACAACGCTTCTAGTCTACCTTGTGCAATCTCTGCTTGATACGGTGTATATGCTGTATACCATCCTGGATTTTCTAAAACATTACGCTGAATAACTGGTGGTACCAGTGTTTCGTTATAACCTAAACCAATATATGATTTAAAAACGTCGTTTTTTGCAGCAAGTTCTTCTGCGTGTTCTAAATATTGCGCTTCTGTTAAAGCAGCGTCTATATTTAATTCTCCTTTTAATCGGATTTGAGAAGGAATTGTTTTTGCAACTAATTCATCAATAGATGCTACTCCAATTTTTTCCAACATGGCTTGCTTTTCTGCCGTGTTTGGACCAATGTGTCTGTTAGAAAATGCGCTCATTGTATAAGTTTTGAGAATGCAAATATACATACAAAGCTTAGGAGAAAAAACAACTTTCAATAAATTACATGTAGATGTCTTTTCGAATAGTAATGTAGAAAGAAATAAAACAAAAACAGTCTACTAATATATTTAGTAGACTGTCGCATTAAAACGTTTAATTAGCTTATACTAAGTTTATTCTTTTTACAAGTACTTCTCGATAAGAACCACCTATTGGAATTACTTTTTTATCTTCTTCTAGGTGTAAATTTGGATATTCTATAGCTGAAATTTTATTTAATCTAACGATAAAAGAACGGTGCACACGAATAAAATTTTCATCACCTAATTTCTTTTGAATATCTTTCATAGTAGAATGAATAGTATACCTTGCATCTACCGTATTAATAACTACATAATCTTTTAGCGCTTCTATAAAAAAAATGTCTTCAGTTTTTAATTTAACCAGTTTAGAATTCGCTTTTACAAAAATAAAGTCTTGGGAATCTTTTCCTTCTACAATTGAAAATAAAAGATCTCTCTCTTTTTCAACTTCTTTATTCTTTACACTTTTATAGATTGCCATCTCTATCGATGTATGTAAATCTATTTCTTTAAATGGCTTTATAATATATCCGTATGGTTCTGTTATTTTAGCTTTGGCAAGCGTAGCTTCATCGGCATATGCTGTCAAATAAATAACCGGAATATTAACTTCTGTTTTAACTATTTCTGCTGTGTCAATACCACTCATATCGCCTTTTAACATGATATCCATAAGTACTACATCAGGCTTTTCTGAACGTACCAATTCAATCGCTTTCTCTCCGGTAGCTGCAGCACCAACAACGTTGTAACCTAATTTTTTTAAACTGTGTTGGATATCTTTAGAAACAATAGATTCATCTTCTACTACCAAAACGTTAATTTTTGACATAATATGGTTTTTTAGTCTTATTGGTTTTACCAATATTTCATTTAAGCTTTTTACCTAATTGGATATAAAGGTAATATGTGGTAAAATTAGAAAAATATATTTTATAAATCTTTTTCAAACCAAACAAATTCGATATTACCTTAAAAGCGTTATTCTCACTAACTTCTTTGTTTTTTATAAAAGGTAGATTTTTTTTTCCGTTTTTCCAAATTCACTTTCAAAAAGACTTTAAGTAAAGAAAAAAAGAAAAGATTAAAATTTAAAAGATTTACTATTATATATTAATCTTGTTAATAGGTGAATAAATAATAGATAGTTTTCTTTGTTTTTAAACTTATAAACATTTAACTAGTATTTATACAATTTTAAAGAGTAATAAAGCTCTTTGTTTTTCAGTTTATTATGTAGGTTATAAACAATTCAACTTATTAGCTAGATGTGTATAACATTTATCTATTTTTATTATGTGTTACTATTATAAACGTGTTAATTATTTGGTTAAAGTTTAGATAACTTTTACTTGACATTATCATAATTTGTTTTGGTTGTCATTTATTTTGTTTTATCCTAGAAAAAGATATCAGATTTAATCCTTATTAATTCACAATTTAAAGAATAATAGTGTGAATATGTAAAAAACGTAATCCTTTAAAATCAAAGGATTAAAATTGAGGATAAAGTGTTATTGTTATTAACTCTATACAATTGTTAATTACTTCTCTCTTTTAATAAGTTTAACCAATACACGTTTTATTCAGTCTTTTTCTTCCGTATTTTTGTAAAAAACCATTTTAAATGAACAAAGATATTATTATTCCAATCGGTTGTGATCATGCTGGATTTCAACTAAAAGAAAAAGTAAAAGAAATATTTGATAAAAAAGGGTATTCTTTCAAAGATTTTGGATGTTATTCTGAAGAAAGTATTGATTATCCAGATTTTGGTCATCCAGTTGCTGCTCATATAGAAGAAAATGGTGGATTAGGAATAGTAATTTGTGGATCTGGTAATGGTATTAACATGACTGTTAATAAACATCAAGGAATAAGAAGTGCGCTGTGTTGGAAGAATGACCTAGCTGGATTAGCAAGACAACATAACGATGCCAACATTATTGCGTTACCTGCGAGATTTATTACAGAAGAAGAGGGACTTAAAATGATAGAAACGTTTCTTACCACGTCTTTTGAGGGTGGAAGACACCAGAATCGTGTAAATAAAATTAAATGCTAAAAATTAAAATAACCCTACTTTTAGTGCTGGCTAGTAATTCTTTTTATAGTCAAGATTACAGCGAAAAATACGCTCTTTATATTAATAAAGAAGAGTTAAAGCAACATTTGTATGTCTTAGCTTCTGATTCTATGCAAGGTAGAGAAACTGGGTATGTAGGACAAAAGATGGCAGCAGACTACTTAGTTAACGTGTTTAAGTCAGACGGTTTAAGTGCACCAAAAGGATTTAATAATTATCGTTTTCCTTTCGAGGTTTTAGAAACAAAGGCGGGTGGTAAACTCGTTTTTGATAATGAAACCTATGTATTTGGTAAAGACTTTATATACTTATTTGCAGACGAACCAACGGAGTATATCAATTATTCTTTATCATTTTTAGGTAATATTTCTACGTATGATACACTAAAGTTTGATGCGATTGAAAACACAGTTGCGATACTTTATGTAACTAAAGGAGCATCTTTTGAACAGATAAGAAGTAATTATGAACTACTCTCAAATAATGGTGCAGCAGCGGTTTGTTTTATTTTAGAAGAATATGATCTTTTTTATAATTATTTAGAGCATTTTGTTTTAGGTTCAAAAATGGTTTTAAATTCAGATGAGGTAACTAAAACGTGTCCACTATTATTATCAAATGCAAATACATTGAATTTTGGAGTGGATTTCTCTGAAAAACGTGCGAAAAGAAAATGGAGAAAAAAGAATTATTTAAGAAAGGTAGTTGGAGATAAAAAGGTTTATTTTTCGTTTAGTGAAGAAGCTAAATTACTCTCTACAGAAAACGTCGTTGCTTTTATAGAAGGAGAAGATGAACAGTTAAAAAAAGAGGTTTTAGTTTTAACTGCACATTATGATCATATTGGCGCGCATGATGGTGAAATATTTAATGGCGCAGATGATGATGGTTCAGGTACAGTTGCATTGTTAGAAATAGCTGAAGCCTTTCAAATAGCCAAGAACCAAGGAGATGGTCCAAAAAGAAGTGTATTAATTATGCCTGTGGCAGGAGAAGAGAAGGGTTTGCTGGGTTCAGAATATTATAGTAAACATCCTATTTATCCATTAAAGAACACAATTGCTAACCTAAATATAGATATGATTGGAAGGTCTGATGAGTTTCATATAGATCCAAATTATGTTTATATAATAGGTTCAAATATGTTAAGTACTGATTTACATACTGCAAATGAGAAGGCAAATCAGACGCATGTAAATATTCAGTTGGATTATAGATACAACACTAAAAATGATCCTAATCGTTATTATTATAGATCAGACCACTATAATTTTGCTGTAAATAATATTCCAAGTATTTTTTACTTTAGTGGTATACATGAGGATTACCATAAAGCAACAGACACGGTTGATAAAATTGATTTTGATAAATTAGAAAAAATAACAAAGCTTGTTTTTCATACAGCTTGGAATTTAGTAAATGCAGAGAGTAGACCGTTGTTAGACGTTCAAGACTAATTTATAAGGAGCGATTGAATGAATGCTTCCGTTTCTTTCGCATATTCTATATATTTTTCCCCGGTTCCAGGTCCGTTAAAACCAGTATGTATACGTACAACTTCACCTTTTCTGTTTATATAAATTGACGTAGGAAAAGAAATAATCTTGTTTAACATATAAAAATGTTCAGAAGCTAAAGATTTGTCTGCTTTACCGCCAACTAAGAACGTAAAATCTAAATTATACATGTCTTTTAGTCTTTTTAATCTCGCTGCTTGTTCGGAAAAAGTTTCTGGGATTTCATAACCAACCGAAATTATTTCTAAACCATTTTCATTGTATTTTTCATGTAACATTTTATAGTACTTAGTTTCGTCTAGGCAATTCGGACACCAAGTACCCATTATTTGAATGATTATAACTTTGTCTTTAAGTGATGTGTTTGGATATGAAAAATGATTGTTTTGAATATCTTTCATTGCAAATTGCAAAGGAAGCGTTGTTGAAGTTAATGTGGTAAGAGAGTCAGGATGTGATAAACTAAAGTTTTCATCTCTAACAGCAAACCAACTTGTTTTCCAGTGTTTTCCAGAATAAAATTGTCCAAAAAGAGTATCGTTTCTTAAATAAGATTCAAATAAAAAAGCGTGAGAACCGTCAAAGCAGGAAAGCTTTAATTGATTTCCGCCAACTTTACCTTCTAAGAAACGGTAATCACCTGTTTCTGTTAAAAATGTACCCTCAACATAACCGCTTTTTTTAGTTTGGTTAAACACACCTAAAGCATTATATGGTTTTCCTTTTTTATAGTTGAAAGTTACTTTCCAGTTTCCTGTCGGATTAAATAAAGGTGCTTTAGAGGTTAATTCAGTAAACCGTTCTTCTGTAGTACAAATACTTTTAAATGGAATTCTGTAGTCTCCGGTTTTATTTTGATTAATCCAGTATCCGCTAATACATTTTTTTGAATCTATAATAAAACGAAGGGTACTTTTAAAAGATTTAAACTCAAGGTTAATAGAATCATTTATAACAGTATAAGGGAGTAATTGAACAACTTCTTTTCCGTTATGAATGGTAAATGAATAATCTTTTTTGTTTTTTTTAATTTTTAATTCAAAAGGTAAATACTTGTCTGAATGTATATGTAGACTTCCAAACCAGGTTCCTTCTTTAAGTTTAATTTTTGCGTCAACATTTGTAAAGAATAGTAGAAAAACGAAAAAAAGAAGTGACTTATACATTTATTTCAATATTGAGAATACTAATATAGATGATAAAAATAAAAAAAATTAGAGCTATGCAACCTATTATGCTTTATTATTGTCTTTATAAATGAAGCGAAAACATGGATGAAGAAACACTAATAAAGGCTTGTGTTTCTGGAAATGAAAAGGCACAATTTCAGTTATTTGAGCAGTTTGCTCCTAAAATGATGGCTGTATGTTTGCGTTATGCAGAAAACAGAGAAATGGCTGAAGACGTGTTGCAAGACAGTTTTGTAAAGGTATTTAAGAATTTAAAAAAGTTTACAAATGAAGGTTCTCTAGAAGGTTGGATAAGAAGGATTATGGTAAATACATCACTTGATGCCATACGTAAAAATAAAAAACGAAAGTTCGATTCACAGATAGAAAGTGTTTCGTATCTCGCTCCTCAAAATGATTTTATAGAAGAATCATTAATGGCTGAAGACTTAATGTTAATCATAAATCAGATGCCTGAAGGGTATAAGCTGGTTTTTAATTTATACGCCATTGAAGGTTATTCACACAAAGAGATTGCAGAAACACTAGGAATTTCAGAAAACACATCCAAATCTCAATATTCAAGGGCGAGAGCTTATTTGAGAGAAATTTTAGAAAAGAAAGGAATTGGAAGATAAAGATTATATAAAAGAGTTGTTCTCAAAAAAACTGGGTAACCATACAGAACCTGTAAACCCAGATATTTGGAGCGCAGTGAAAGCTCAAACTACTGCGTCAGTATCAACGGCAACAACAACACTTATAACAAAGGTTGTAGTAACTGCTGTTTCTGTACTTTCACTAACAGCTGGAGTGTATTGGGCTGTCAAAAAGAATAATACTTCAAACGTTTCAATTAACAAGCAAAATAGTATTCCTAAAGAAGGTGAGAATAAAAAGGTTTTTGTAGAGAATAAAGAAGTAAAACCTTCTGCTGCCGAAGAAAATGAAGATATTATAACTAGTATTAGCGCTGATGAGGTGAATAATTCAAAAGAGGAAAATAATGTCCATGTTTTTTCGGACTCTAGTTTTAAAGAGAATACAAACTATTCTGCTGATAGTATTCCGTTATATATTAAACAGAAGAGCACTGTACTAAGCAATACAGATTCTTTGAATAATCCAAATCAGAATAAAAAGACCTTAGCTGTTGAGAATGAGAAGAAAACTTTGCCAGAGTTTTCAATTATATCTCAAAATGATGACGGTGTATACGTGTTTAGTTTAGATACGGATGACTATGATTTCATTGAGTGGAGTTTTGGAGATGGAAATTACAGTACACAAAGAGAAGCAAAACACCTTTATAACTCTTCTGGTAAATATGAGGTCGAGGCAAGAATTATAAAGGGAGATGTACAAAAGACAAGTACGGTTTCTGTGGGAAGTGAAGCCGTAGGAGAAATAGGTAAATTGCCAAGTGTTGTAACCTGTAACAATGACGGGTTTAATGATGCACTTGTTCTAGAAACGAAGAACCTATCGGATTTTCAAATTACCATTTTAGATCGTTCTAATCAAGTTGTATTTAAGTCTTCTGATGCAGCGTTTAGCTGGGGTGGAATAGATTTAACAGGTGAACCGGTAGAGCCAGGCAATTATGTTTATATTATTACTGCTGTTGATACGGCAGGAAATCCAATCAATGAGTATCAAATGATTGAAGTAAGAAGATAATTCAAATAATAGTTTTTATTAAGCGATTGATAGAAGTTAAGCACTTTTGTTAATCGCTTTTTTTGCGCTCTTATATTTTAGGTTAATTTTGATTTATATATTTCGTTAAAAGTGAGAAAGTTAATTATTGTTCTATTCCTTTTTCTTAGCACTGTATGCAGTAGTCAGCTATTTTCTGTTAGTCCAAAACCAGGCGTGCATTTCGGTTTAAAACAAGTAAATTTTGATATAGATACAACCTTGCGTGCTTTTTACACAACAGATGGAACTAAACCTACTAAATATTCAAAAAGGTTACCAAGTACAATACGTATTTCTGGTAACACAGTGTTTCGTTTAACTTATTATAGTAAAGAGGGTAAAAGAGGAGATACTACACTTTCTTATTTTACGGAAAAAAACCATAACTTACCTGTGATTTCGCTCATTACAGATCCTAGTAATTTCTTCGATTATACTAGAGGAATTTATGTTAAAGGTTGCTGTGCAGATTCTATAGATCCTTATTTAGGTGCTAATTTTTGGAAGAACTGGGAAAGAAATGTAAACATTACTTTTTTCGAACCTAATGGAAAGATTGGTTTTAGTCAAGATGCAGGAGTTAAAATATTTGGAGGATATTCTGTCGGAAGACCACAAAAGTCATTAGCTATTATTGCAAGAAGTACATATGGAAATAAAAGATTTAATCATCAGATTTTTCCAAGTATGCAAGAAGATAAGTTTAAGTCTTTTTTACTTAGAAATGCCGGAAGTGATATGCAAGAAGCGCACGTGAGAGATGTATTTGCTACTCAGTTGGTTAAAAGTACGGGTATAGATATTCAAGAGTACAGACCAACAGTGGTTTACCTTAATGGTGAGTATTGGGGAATTTATAACCTTAGAGAAAAAATTAATGAACATTATATAGAATCACATTACAATATTGATAAAGATTCTTTAATTATTATGCGTCATAGAAATGGTAAACAGCACGGTAGTGTTAAACCATATAGAAATTTAATTAGCTACTTATCACGCAATAGGTTAGTTGAAAGGAAGGCGCTTGACTATGTTTCATCTCAAATGGATATAGACAACTATATACTTTACAATATTTGTGAAACGTATACGGCAAATGGAGACGCAGGCGGTAATATTCGTTACTTCAAAGGGGTAAATCCATCTACGAAATGGAGGTGGATATTTTATGATTTAGATATGGGATTAAACATGTCTTACAGTAAACAGCACTTAGAAAATACAATTCAAGATTTTACTACGAGTTCTTCTGAGAAATGGCCAAATCCAGCTTGGAGTACACTTATTATTAGGAAGATTTTAGAAAACGATTCTTTAAAACACCTATATATCAACCAGTTTTGTGATTTATTAAACACTAATTTTAGCAAAACTTTTGCCAACCAAACATTAGATCGTTTAGTGAAAGATGTAGAATCGGAGATCGATTTTCATTTGAAACGCTGGAAAATTTCTAGAAAAGGATATGATAAAAGCGTGCAAGATTTAAGGCTGTTCATAAACGAACGTCCTCAAGTTTTATTTAAGCACTTACAAGAAAAGTTTAACCTAGATAGTTTAACAAACGTAAAGGTTTTGGTAAACGATAAAGAAGGAAAAGTGAAGTTTAATACACTTAAAATTAAAGAAGAATTTAACGGAATATATTTTAAAGGCGTACCACTTAAATTAGAAGCTATTGCTTCTTTTGATTACGACTTTGTGGGTTGGAAAGGTAGAAAGGAAACACATCCAGAAATAGTTGTTTCTATAAATGAGGAAACTGTGTTTGAGCCGGTATTTAAGCAAAGAGAGTGGAGTATATTTAATAAAAAACTGATTATTTCAGAGGTTAATACAAAGTATAAAGGAAAAGGAGATTGGATAGAAGTGTATAATAATAGTGATAAGCCAATTAATATGAAGGGCTTTCTTGTGAAAGATGAAAAGGAAAAGCACTTGTTTTCGATAAAAGATGATAGGGTAGTTGAGCCTAGAGGGTTTGTTATTATTTGTAAAGATAAGGCAGAGTTTACGACTATTTATGGCAACGATTTAAATGTTGTCGGAGGTTTAGATTTTGGTTTTAATGATAATGACATCGTAAAGCTTTACGATAATAATAAAAGACTTATTCATTATTTAGATTTAAGTAATTATCAAGATGAACAGAGTGAGCTAAATCTGAGTATTAGTGATTTAAGAAATCCTCTTACTACTTATTTTTTAGAGAAAGAAACACCCGGCAAGCCTTCTCTTTATTATTTAAACCTTTTAAAACAAGAAGCAGAAGATGCATTTTATAAAAAGCTTTTTTTTTATACTGGTATTAGTGCAGGATGTCTAGTTATTTTCCTTTTAATAGTTTATTTCACTAGAAAAAGAAGCGTTTCTTAACGTTTATGTTTTAGACTGTTTTATTTTTACTGTATGAGAAACATTTTTTTCGAACCCAATTAGTTCATTTTTTTTAGAAGTATACTGTTTTTCCAATCTAGTATTTGGGTTTAGACTCTAAAAAAAGAGATTCATTATTACTGCTCTTTAATGAAGTGCTAGATATACTCTTTCTTAGACAATCATTTAAGCGTATAGTTTATACAGTGAGGAAGTAAGGTTCTGTCGCATTAATTATTTTTCGACCTTTTTTCATCGAATTCCTTGAATGTTGAAAAAGTTAACTCACACCAATTCAAATTTTTATGATTTTTCGTTTTGCATGAATTAGACTTCAAACAGTGATTTTTTAGTTAATGCGACAGAATCGAGTAATACAAGATAAAGTTTACTAGAGAAAAACGACACTTTTCTAGTATGTTGGGTAAAATGTTGGGTAACTCAAGAAACAAAAAACGCCTAACCTATTTAGAATTAGACGTTTAATTTGTTTTTGTTGAGGTCCCGAGCGGATTCGAACCGCTGTACAAGGTTTTGCAGACCTCTGCCTAGCCACTCGGCCACAGGACCATTATTGGGCGTCAAAAATAAGCAAAAAACTTTAAATCATCATCCAATTTGTTATTTAATCTCTTCTAAAACCAGTAATCGGTTTTAAGGTATCTATATTTTCTTCGATTATAATGGCAACATTGTTAACATCGCCGTTTATTGGAGGAGTTAATTTAGTTACTTTAACACATATAGAATACAGGTTACTTACGTTTTCTTTAATGTTATTGATTATTCGTTGGCCTGCGTGTTCTATCAACTTAGAACGTATAGACATTTCGTCTGAAACAATTTTATTGATGGTTACATAGTCAACTGTTTTACTCAAATCATCTTCTAACGCTGCGTCGCTAAAGTTTGTGGTTACAGAAATATCCACAATGTAGTGTCCGCCTATTTTTGCTTCTTCTGGTAAACAACCGTGAAATGCGTAAAGCTTAATACCATTAACTTCAATCGTATGTTTCATGTTATGCCTTTAATTCTAAAACTTTATTGATACCAGATTCCATTCTTGAAATACTCTCGTCTTTTCCAATTAGTGAGGCTATTTCAAACATACTTGGACCCATACCTTTACCAGTTAATAAGAGTCTAAACGCAGGTAAAACAGCTCCGATTCCCATTTCTTTTTCCTCTAAAAATGTTTTAAATGATGTCTCTATATTGTCGCTAGAAAAATCATTTATTGTACTTAGCTTGAGTGTCCACTCTTGCATTAATTCTGCAGTGTGATCTTTCCATTTTTTCTTTACTGTTTTTGCATCATACTGAGTAGGAGCAGAGAAAAAATAGTCACCTTCAGTAAGCATATCTTTTAGAAAGGTTGCTCTTTCCTTCATGAGTTGTACTACATTAATTAAAAAGCTTTCGTCATACGGTTTGCTTAAAAGTTTTTGTAGTTCTTGTGCTACACCTCGTTCGTCTGCTTTTCTTAAGTATTGTTGCTGGAACCATTTCGTTTTATCAGCATCAAATTTAGCACCAGCTTTTCCAACACGTTCTATAGAAAAAGCTTCAATAAGCTCCTGTAATGAAAATAACTCTTGTGTTGTTCCTGGGTTCCAACCTAATAAAGCAAGCATGTTAATGAATGCTTCAGGTAAATATCCTGCTTCTCTATATCCGCTATAGAGTTCCCCTTCCGAAGTAGTCCAATCAATTGGAAATACAGGAAAACCTAAACGGTCTCCATCTCTTTTGGATAGTTTACCATTTCCGTCCGGGCGCAAGAGTAAAGGAAGGTGAGCAAATTTTGGAGCATCCCATCCAAATCCTTTGTATAATAATATATGGAGTGGAGCAGATGGTAACCACTCTTCACCTCGAATAACGTGAGAGATTTCCATAGTGTGGTCATCAACAATGTTAGCTAAATGGTAGGTTGGCATTCCATCGCTTTTAAATAACACCTTGTCATCTAGGTTAGATGTATTAACTACAACCCAACCACGTACTTCGTCTTCAAAACGAACATCTTCATTTCTAGGCATTTTGAAACGAATAACGTAGGGCTCGTTATTATCAAGTCTTCGCTGCACTTCATCTTGTGGCAAAGTAAGCGAATTTTGCATGTTTCCGCGTGTTATGGCATTGTATTGCCAATTAGGCATTTTCATTTGCTTGGCTTTATCTCTCATCTCTGTGAGTGACTCTGCACTGTCAAATGCATAATAAGCCATACCGTTTTTTATTAGCAGTTCAGCATAAGGCTTATACATTTCTTTTCGCTCAGATTGTACGTAGGGTCCATAATTACCACCAATACCTGGAGCTTCGTCTGGAGTGATTCCACACCATGCTAATGCTTCCATAATATAATCAAAAGCTCCGGGTACAAACCTTGTTTGATCGGTGTCTTCTAACCTCAGGATAAAAGTTCCGTTGTGTTTTTTGGCAAATAAATAATTGTATAATGCAGTTCTAACCCCACCCATATGTAAGGGTCCAGTAGGAGAAGGTGCAAATCTTACACGTACAGCTTTTTCAGACATCTTTTAAATTTTGGGCAAAGATAATGTAATCTAGGAACTGTTAATTTACTTGATGTGAACATATTTAGACATGTCATCTACAGAATAGTATTTATTTTAGTAGGTTGTTAATTACTAATTTGTGTCTATGGGAGCGTTTGAAGGGTTGTTAGAACAGATAGATAGGTTCATAAAAAAATATTATAAGAATCAGATGTTGAGGGGAGTGCTCTTATTTTTTCTGATTTTTTTAGCTGCTTTTATCGTAGTTACATTGTTAGAGTATTTCGGTCGTTTTAACTCTGTAATTCGAGCCGTGTTGTTTTTTGGTTTTATAGCACTTAACCTAGTAATTTTTATAAAGTATTTTGTTTTGCCTTGTGCTAAACTGTTTTCCTTCGGAAAAAGAATTTCAAGAAAGCAGGCAGCAGCTATTATTGGATCCTTTTTTCCGGATATTAAAGATAGACTATTAAATACTTTACAGTTAAATCAGAATGTTGAGTCTAACATTGGTAATATAGAATTGTTGAGGGCGAGTGTGTCGCAACGTGCAAAAACAATGAGCGCAATTCCTTTTACAAATGCCATAGATTATAAAGAGAATAGAGGGTATTTAAAGTTTTTAATACCTGTTGTTTTTTTACTGGTCCTTTTAGGCGTATTCCTACCTAATGCTTTTAAGGATAGTACAACGCGGTTAGTTAACTATAACGATAAGTTTGTTTTACCTACTCCGTTCGATTTTAATTTATTGACGTCTAACTTAACGGTAGAGCAGGGAGAAACACTTGAGATTGATCTTGAGATTGTACCTAAGCAAGGCGAAGAGCTGCCAACAAAAGTGTATTTAAAGAACAGTAGAGGATTGTTTTTAATGAAACGGAATAAAAAGAATCGTTTCAGCTATCCGATGTTAAAAGTGGATAAACCTCAGTCTATCTCATTTAAAAGTAATGGTTTTGAGAGTGATTTATATAGTGTTTCGGTGGTTGGCAAGACCGTAGTTCCCTTGTTGGAGGTTAGATTAAACTATCCAGCGTATCTAGAATTAGAGGACAAAGTAATTCGTAACGTGGGAGATCTTGTTGTTCCTGAGGGCACCAAGCTAGAGTGGAGTGTAAAAACTGAGAATGCAAAACAAGTAAATGTAAAGTTTGGTAAGGAGAATAAGGTTTTTAAGGTACCTGGTTTTCGTTTTGATTTTACCGCACTTAGCTCTTCACGGGTAACGTTTTTATTAGAGAATAGTTTTATTGACAAGTTTGATAGTCTAGCGTTTGCTGTGGATGTAGTCAAAGATGGGTATCCATCTATTCAGGTAGACCAGTTTATTGATTCTCTATCGCCAACTGTGAGGACATTTAGTGGTTTTGCAGAAGATGATAAGGGTCTTCGAAATATTAAATTTATTTACAACGTCACGGATAAGGAAGGTAATGTAAGAAGCGAAGCACAACCTGTTCCTGGAGTTCGTGGGGCGAAGTCAACTATCAATATGTTGTTTGATATTTCTTCGGTTTCTTTAAATAGCGAGGATAAGCTAACCTATTATTTTGTAGTGTTTGATAATGATGCAGTCAATGGGTATAAGTCTTCAAAAAGTCAGGTTTTTACATACAAAGCGCCGTCTAAAGATGAGGTTTCTGACCATAGAGAAGAATCAACAAATGCAGCGAAATCCTCTATGAGTGATCTTTTTAAAAGGAGTGAATTGTTCAAAAATGAGGTAAATAACTTAAAGAAAGGTTTGTTTGAGTCAAAGAATACAGACTGGAATCAGATGCAGCAAATTGAGGCTTTGAAGAAGGAGCAGATGGCCATTCAGAAAGAGTTGGAGAAGGTTAAAAAAGAGCTAGAAAACTCAATGGATGATAAAGAAAAGTTTAGTGAAGTAGATGAAGAACTGGCAGAGAAACAAAAGTTGATTGAAAGTCTTATGGATAGTATGATGGATGAGGAAATGATGGACTTACTTAAGCAGTTAGAGGATATGATGGCTCAACAAGATCAAGAGAGTATTCAAGAGATTATGGAAGAAATGAATATGTCTAGTGAGGAAATGAGTAAGAATTTGGATAGGACCTTAGAACAACTTAAAAAGATGCAAGTTGAAGAGAAGTTGGACGAAGTGATTGATAAGTTAAATGAATTAGCTTTACAACAAAAGAGACTAAGCGAAATATTGAAGTCAGATTCTATATCAAGTGAAGATGCCTACGAGAAACAGGAGAGTTTGAAAGATGAGTTTAAGAAACTTGAAGAGGAGTACAAAGATGTTTTAGATAATAATAACGACTTGGATAGACCTCTTGGACTTGATGATCTGGAAGAGGATAGAGAAGAGGTAGACGATAAACAACAGGAGTCTTCTGAAAATTTACAGAAAGATAAAAAAACTAAAAGTGCTGAGGCAGGTGAGAAAGCTGCGAAGAAGATGAAAGAAATGGCTGCTAAAATGGAGTCGATGCAGGCTCAAAGTAAAGCGGATCAGGCGGAGGAAGATATTGATACCTTACGCGGTATATTAGAGAGTTTGATGGAACTGAGTTTTAACCAAGAAGAGAGTATGATGGCTTTCGGTGTTATCCGTCCTACAGATCCTTTATACACTAGTTTGGGAAGGATGCAAAGGTCGATAATCGATGATAACATACCGGTTCAAGATAGTTTGCTGGCGTTAGCGAAGCGTGTTCCTAAAGTAGCAGCTTTTGTTGATAAAGAATTGGGAACTATTCGTATGAATTTCAATGTTATTCCTGATGATATTGATGAGAGAAGAACGACTGCGCTGGAGGTTAAGCAGCAATATGTGATGACTGCGTTTAATAACTTAAGCTTGTTTTTGAATGAGACGCTCCAAAATATGCAGAGTGATATGCAGAGCGATAAATCAGGATCGGGTAGTTGTGACAATCCGGGAGGATCAGGAAAAAAGGGAAAGAGTGGTGAGTCTATGGATGGTATGAAAGAAATGCTTAAAAAGCAGTTGGAGTCGATGAAGAAGGGTATGAATCCAGGTGGTGATAAACCGGGTGGCTCTGAAGGTGTTGCTATGCCTTTTGGAAGCAAACAGGCAGCTCAAATGGCAGCTCAACAAAACGCTATTCGTGAGAAGTTGAACCAGATGAAAAATGATTTAAATAAAGAAGGTAAGGGTAAGGGTAATGAGTTAAATAAGTTACTGCAAGAGTTAGAAGATCAGCAAGAAAGATTAATTAATAAAGATTGGAATGCTAATTTGATAAATAGGCAACAAGATATTTTAACTCGTTTATTAGAGAGTGAGAAAGCGTTGGAAGAGCGCGGGTTTGATGAAAAAAGAGAAAGTAAAGAAGGTGAAAAGAATCAGAATGGTAACCAAATTCAATTTATTGAGTATAACAAATTGAAAGCACAGCAGATTGAGTTGTTGAGGTCAGTTAGTCCTGAGCTCGATAGATACTATAAAGAACGTGCGAGTGAATACTTTAATAGAGTAAATTGATGAAAGAAGGTTTTAAGTTGTTTGACTCTTTGGTGCTGTCAGCAACACTTGAAAACTTGTCGAAGATTGAGTCTTTGATTGATAGAGTTTGTGTTGAGTTGTCAGTTAATCCTGATTTATATGGCAATATTCTCATTGCTGTAACGGAGGCTTTTAATAACGCGGTTACACATGGTTCAATGAGTACAGCAAAAACGGTAAAGGTGGATGTTTTGTCTAGTGATGAGGAGTTTATGATAAGTGTGAGTGATGATGGTCAGGGTTTTGACTATAACAACCTCCCAGACCCTACAGCTCCAGAGAATTTAGAGAAAGAGAACGGTAGAGGAATTTTTCTTATGAAAAATTTAGCGGATGAAGTTGAGTTTTTGGACAATGGTTCTCAAGTGCGTCTTGTTTTTAATCAAAATTGATGATAGAAGTTGTAGACGATTCTAATTATTTACCGCATTTTAATGTTCTTCGTTTTCAGCAATGGATTGAGTCTGTTGTTATGGAAGAAGGTAAGTGTCTAGGAGAATTATGTTTTGTTTTCGGTAGCGATGATTGGCTGTTAGAGTATAATAGGACTTATTTGCAGCACGATTATTACACTGACATTATAACTTTTGATTATTGCAGTGAGGATGATGTTTCTGGTGATCTTCTGATTAGTGTGGAGCGAGTAGATGATAATGCTAAGGATAATAATGTTCCACGTGAAACTGAAATACTAAGGGTATGTGTTCATGGGGTTTTGCATTTATGCGGGTATGGCGACAAATCTTCTGATGAAGTTCTGGTAATGAGGCAAAAGGAAGATGCTTATCTTTGCACTTATTAGTGTTCCACGTGAAACTGTTATTATGTTAAAAAAATATGATGTTGTAGTTGTTGGTGCGGGTCATGCAGGATGTGAAGCTGCTAATGCAGCTGCAAAGATTGGATGCTCGGTGCTATTAATTACCATGAATATGAATACAATTGCCCAGATGAGTTGTAATCCGGCTATGGGTGGTGTTGCAAAGGGTCAAATTGTAAGAGAAATTGATGCTCTAGGTGGTGGTTCTGGTTTAGTTTCAGATAAGAGCGCCATACAGTTTAGAATGCTTAATCGTTCTAAAGGACCTGCCATGTGGTCGCCAAGAACACAGAATGATAGAATGCGTTTTGCCGAAGAGTGGAGACTGTTGCTTGAGCGAAATGTGAAGGTTGATTTTTGGCAGGATATGGCTATTGGCCTTATTGTTAATTCTGGAAAAGTAGAAGGTGTTAAAACCTCTATTGGTATAGATGTAATGGCGAAGACTGTAGTTTTGACCAATGGTACTTTTTTAAATGGTTTAATTCATTTGGGAGAAAAACAATTTGGTGGAGGAAGAGCTGGTGAAAGAGCTTCTCATGGGATGACAGAAGAGTTGATTGGTCTGGGATTTGAAGCCGGACGAATGAAAACAGGTACTCCACCGAGAGTTGATGGTAGATCTCTTGACTATACTAAGATGGAAGTTCAAGATGGTGATGAAATTGTTGGAAAGTTCAGTTACTCTAAAGAAACGAGTGCTTTGACTGTACAACGTCCATGTCACGTGACTTATACGAATCCTGAAGTGCATGAGTTGTTAAAAGAAGGTTTTGATAGAAGCCCAATGTTTAATGGTGCAATTAAGTCTGCAGGACCGAGGTATTGTCCATCAATTGAAGATAAAATTTCTCGTTTTGCTGATAGAGAGAGACATCAGATATTTGTTGAACCTGAAGGTTGGAATACAGTTGAGATTTATGTGAATGGATTTAGTACATCCTTACCTGAGGATGTCCAGCTGAAAGCGATGCGTTCGATTGTAGGTTTTGAGAACGCAAAGATGTTTAGACCAGGTTATGCTATAGAGTACGATTATTTTCCACCTACTCAGTTGAAACATACATTGGAGACTAAGCTGGTTGATGGTTTGTTTTTTGCAGGTCAGATAAACGGCACAACTGGATATGAAGAAGCTGCCTGTCAAGGATTAATGGCAGGAATAAATGCAGCGAATAAAGTTTTAGAAAGAGAGCCTTTTATTTTAGATAGAAGTCAGGCCTACATTGGTGTTTTAATTGATGATTTAATTACTAAAGGTACCAAAGAACCTTATAGAATGTTTACGTCACGTGCCGAGTATAGGATATTATTACGTCAGGATAATGCGGATTTGAGATTATCGTCTATTGGTCATGCCTTAGGTTTAGTTACAGATGAAGCGTTGAGTTTAGTAAAAGCTAAGGAGTCAGGAACGGCTACGTTGATAAAAGAGCTGAATAGAGTTGGAGTCGCGCCGGATGTTTTAAATCCTGTTTTGGATTCCAAGGGTTCATCCTTGGTAACACAACAAGTAAAGTTATCCAGCCTTGTTACACGTCCACAAATTTCTTTAATAGATTTAATTCCTTTAGATGCAGGTTTGGAGAAAAAAGTAGTAGAGTTAAGCGCTGCGCATGGCGATATTGTAGAGCAAGCTGAAATTCAAATGAAATACGAGGGTTATATCAGAAGAGAGGAAGATACGGCTAAGAAGTTATCTCGGCTTGAAGGTGTGAAAATGGCAGAGGACATTGATTTTAGTAAATTAACTAGCTTGAGTGCTGAAGCAGTTGAGAAATTGACTAAAATTAGGCCTACAACTATCGGTCAGGCTTCAAGAATATCTGGTATTTCACCTAGTGACATTTCAGTATTATTAATTTATATGGGACGGTAGTTCCACGTGAAACAAATGAATCAAATAGAAAATTGTCCTGTATGTGGACACCAACAGCAAGAACTTTTCATGAATGTGAAAGACCACATGATTACGCAAGAGATGTTCAAAATTGTAAGTTGTAAAAAGTGTGGGTTTCACTTTACTAATCCAATTCCAGAAAAGAAGGATATAGGTGCTTACTACAAATCTGAGGAATACGTTTCACACAGCTCTTCAAATAAGGGCTTTGTTAATGCACTGTATAATAGAGTTCGTAGGATTACCCTGAAGCAAAAAATTAGATGGATAAAGCGCGAAACAAGCTCTGATCAACTATTAGATATTGGCTGTGGTACGGGACATTTTTTGAAAGAAGCAAAGGAAAGTGGTTTTCATGGTATAGGTCTAGAACCTGACAAGGAAGCGAGAGACTTTGCGAAAAGAGAGAATGATGTTATTGCGTTTCCTTTGGATGATTTATATACACTGAAGGAGAACAGCGTAGGTGCTATTACCTTATGGCATGTATTGGAACATGTCTATGATTTAAAGAAAGATATTCTGGAGTACAGAAGAATTTTAAAGCGCGACGGTGTGCTATTTATTGCTGTTCCTAATATGGGTAGTTACGATGCTCAATATTATAAAGAGGATTGGGCAGCGTATGATGTTCCCCGTCATTTATATCATTTCCAGAAAGGAGATATTGATAAGTTTTTCTGTTGTAACGGTTTCACGTTGCAGAAGGTGATTCCAATGAAGTTTGATTCATTCTATGTTTCAATGTTGTCTGAAAAGTATAAGAGCGGGAATTTATTAAAAGCGTTCGTGATTGGTTGTATTTCTAACTTTAAAGCAAGAAAGTACGGTTATTCTAGTCAAGTGTATGTTTTAAAAAGAGAATAACTAATTTATTAGTTGTAAACACAGCTATTTTTAACAGAAAGAGCGTTTAAACAGTGTTTTGTTTTACGCAGTAATATGCCATACTAGAAAAAGCTGCAAACGTCCTATTTTGCTTTTATTTAAGCCATTTTTTTAGCTGTTGGTTAAAATTGGTTCTGTCCAATCTCCATATTCCTTAATCAAGTCAATTAACGCTTCAACCGCCTCAGATTCTGGAACGTTTTTCTTTACAACTTCTTTTTCTTTGTATAAA